>JAEAMF010001113.1_pt1 | contig 22362 bp, 21 predicted proteins | sample 8958721 | NCBI WGS metagenome assembly JAEAMF01 (sample SAMN16933255, study PRJNA681124) | bioreactor sludge metagenome | isolation source: anaerobic bioreactor treating anionic surfactant - SDBS | place: India: Bengaluru | collected 2019-02-28
TTGCACGAAACAAAGGCCAGCTACGGCGAGGAATATGATCGCACGAAACTAAACACCTAGCGAGCGTCTAATATGTTTCGGTTGAGTAGATCCTGTCACAAAATTCAGGTCTGTTTCGTCTGATCGGTATGAGAGCGCATGGTGTGCTCTCACTCACCGATTAGAGGTAACTATGTCCCACACTGCTCGTCTCCCCTTCTCTTCCCTTGCTCCCACATCGCTGAATGCGATGATCAATCTGTCGAAGTCGGTAAGCCAAAGCTCGATTGGCGAACGTCTGTTTGAGCTGGTCAACCTGCGCGTCTCCCAGATCAACGGATGCGGCGTTTGCGTCGACATGCATTGGCGTTTCCTGCTCACGCAGGGCGCCGCCCTGCATCACCTGAACGCGATCGCCGGGTGGCGCGAGGCTCCGTTCTTCAGCGAACGCGAGCGCGCCGCGCTGGCCTGGGGCGACGCAGTCAATGCGCTGCCACACGGACTCCGCCTACCGCCAAGTGTCCGAACACTTCAACGAAACCGAAATCGCAGAGCTCAGCTACTGCATCGCTGCCATCCGTGGTTGGAACGTACTGAACATCGCACTGCGTAATCAGATCTCAGAACAGCCAGCACCGGGCTTCTAAGCCAAATATCAACCATATTTGAGAAAGCCAAGCGGCAGCATGAGCGATCACACCGAACCAGAGCAGCTATTCAACGCACTACGCCCACGGCTGTTCTCGATTGCCTATCGCATGCTGAGTATTCGAGCAGACGCCGAGGATGTGGTCCAGGACAGCTGGCTGCGCTGGCACGGCACGGGAAAGGATGAGATCACGTCGATGGAAGCGTGGTTGGTGACGACGCGACTGAAGCAAGTTCACGTCGATTAGGTATGGCGCGAACCCCTGTGGTTGGTTCCAGTTAAACAGCCGCACCGTCCATTAGTGCTCGATCTCGGAGACGTTTCGATTGCCATGACAAAAACGTAACACCTGCTTGGTATACGGTATAAATAAACCATAAATAGCAAAAGATGATGTGGGTTCGGATTATTAAGCTGAGGCGGCAAGCCGTGGAGCTCGACCGTCATGTTCTTGCGCAGACACATGGCGCCGAAGGTGTATTGGTCACCTAACGAGGAGGCCGGATAGATACGAATGCGAGCAGAAGAGGAATCGAGACCCTTACAATAAAGGACGACTGATCGGTCAGAAATTACGGTTAAATTGAAGGAAATTTGGGCGATCAGATTAGGCCGGAGTTATCCGAGCGCTAATGATGTTGCATTCATCAGTTGCGCATCGCTCGACAGTTATGATGCTACCGGTTGGTGCTCAATGCATGCGATCTTTCCTAGTGCGTGCACGGGTCAATGCGCCAAGCAGAACTTTCCAACTCAAAGGCGCCCGGCGTCATAAGCGCGTACGTAATCCTAGAGAGGCGGCGAGCGTTGCAGTGGCTGATCGGTTCAGAGCAATGGGATGAAGTGACGCTAGATACCTGATTCCTAATGCCAGTCATCGCCGCGGTACGGAAGTTGCTGCGTCCGCTTCGGGTCGAAACCGGCAGTGGGAACTGCCCACCGCTGTATGCAGTAGGCCGCGTAAACGAGGACGAATCGAGGAAAGTTCCGATTATGAAATCAAGCTGGTCACGAACTTGACCGGCATCGTCGAGCACGTGAAAATGGTCGGGTTTTCCCGGCGGTATCATTTGATCCACCGCCAGAGGCAAGCACCGTACGGCATACGACCTCTACATCTTGATAGCGATCACAATGACAACGTTTTGGCGTAACGGTTACTGGCGGGTCAGCGTGCTTGGTAATGAACATTGGGTCAGCGGGCACGACGTGGATCGCGGCAGCTGGGAGGGCGCATCTGTCGTTCGCAATGAAGCGCTGCTGCGCCAAGCACGCGCACATCATGGCGCTAGTGCGAGGCTAGTCTGGCCCAACGCAGACTGTCCGGTGTGCGGCACCCCTGTGTTCTTCTACCAGAACGCCGCCGGCAGCAGAGTCTTCTTCGATGAGCTAGGACCGCCGTGGCCCAAACACCCTTGTACGGACCACACTGCGCCGTCGCGCGAGGAGCCTGCTACGCCGGTCGTGGTCAATGCCGACAGCCTGCGCACGCAGAACGCTTTCGAGTTTATCCAGATCTGGGCAGGCGATGATGCAGACGCAACGTTCGCGCAGCGCTACGGTACGCTGCGCTGGGATCTAGGGGCAGTTGCTGCGTGCTACGCACATGAAGGTATCCATGTGATAGTGCTCAGCACGCCGTCGGGCCTGCGCTACTATCTCGACCACGAGCCAGCACTGCCCCGGCCTGCTATAGGAATGCTGGTAACCTACTTTCGCACATGGATTTCTTTTGTCACGGACGATCTGAAGGTTGCCGAGCGTAGGCTAGAGCGTGTCAGTGCCCAGCGCGCGCTGCACCACATTGTCGGGATATAAGCAGCAGCTGCTTGCGAGTCAACCGTCGCTGGCCGACGGAACTGATCGTACCAGGGGGCAATAATCCTCCAGGCGGGATGACCCAGTACTCCGGATGCCCGACCAATGCGAGGTATCGGTCGCAGCCTGTATGAACGAGCCAGAGGCGGATCGCGGTAGTCGCTAGTTCAGGTGACGTGGTCAACTGCGAAGCAGTCGTTATAAACACGCTGGTTGCTTGCCCGTAGTCGCTTGCTGACTACTTCGTGCTTGCGCAACACGGCTGAGTTGTCCTAAGATGGCATCGGACCATGGATCCAGCCCCTCCCCCCATTCCGGGCACGGTGAATTCCACGCACTACGCTACATTCTGTCCTCGCTCCTAACCCCGAGCACTGGACGGCAACTGGGAGGCCCGTTCGATGACGTGCTCAGTGTGCGGAGATGAGTCGTGCCTGCTATATCCATTGACGAAGCCAAACTGCTGGCAGATGTCCTTCAATCAAGCTTCCCGAAAACCACTGGCCCATCGCCCAAGCGCGGGCAATGGCTAAACCACATCGCGCGCGCGGCTGGCTACCGCGACTGGAACGCAATGGCCGCGCTCGCCCCGCGCCAAGCGCCGGACATGGCATTCGGCGTATGGGGTGACGCCTTTTACGGCCTGGCCTGGGTTGAGTTCCCTGAGCGCCCCGGTGTCCTGTGCATGCAGACGACCCGTGACTGGAAAGTCGCGCATCCGCGTACCGGCTGGCCGGGCGACTTGGCGGACATAGTACGCCGACATCTGCCTCTCGACCTTCGCGGCATGGCGTTCGACTACGGGCGCCCCGGACCTGCAGGCCAGGAGGCCAAGCCCTGGTGGGAGCCGGCCGGTGACGGCGGCCCGATCCTGCTAACTGCCGTCGGCGGAACAGCCAGGATCTTGCTGTGGTGGCTGAAGGACCGGTACACGGTGGGCCAGAACCGAACGAACCCATTCATCCCGATGAATCACCTGGGCACCGACTTCTCGGCCTACGGCCAAGAGCCGCGCGCGGACCAGTTCCTGCGCCGGCTGACGGGCGTGGCACGCGAGCGCCGTACCTGCCTGTACCAGACTGCGATGCCGAACACGGCAGATGGCATGTACCTCCCCGTCCTCGTCACCGAAGAGGAGTCGATTGGTAGATTGGCGCCGGGCTGGCAGCCGGGTGACTGGGAGACGATCCGGAAGCAGGTGTACGATGCCAATGCCGCTGCGGGGCTGTCGCGCTATGACGCGGCGGCAATCGCGGAGCGCTATGCCTCGTTCGATCCGCAGCCTGAAGAGGAGGAACTCGAGTTCGACTTCTACGGCATGTCCGAGGACTGACAGTAACCGGCAGGCCTAGAACGTTCTGTTCCTACGGAGAGCGACAGTTTCCTAAGGGCCGGCTCCTGCCTTCGGGTCGGTTTCGGCCCTTCGTGACAGTCCGCGATTCTTTGGCCAAGGGCACCTGCTATGCTGAGCCCAACAGCTGATTTTCACCAAGCGCGAAAAATCGCCAACCGTACAGTGACGGAGACCCTACCTGACATGGCGCAATTTACATGGAGATCGCCCTGAAAACCGACTTGGAACAGACGCAAAAAGATGTACAGCGGAAACTGGGCCGGTGCATGCTGCGTTTACAGCAATATGAGCGCCTACTGAAGGCTATGCTCGCTAGCATGAACCTAAAAAGTGCACCGAAAGACCTCTTGGCCGCACAAGAGAGACGAACGGCGGATTTGCAGAAAAAGACGCTAGGTACCCTCGTCAAGCAATTTACCGGCGAGCACCTTCACGCCGCGCTTGTGGATCAGATTTATGAGCAAGAGGACGAACGCGAGCCCACCCCTGCAGTTGTTCCCATAGTCGAAATTAGCTACAGTTTTTCCTTGTCGCCGGAAACCTATAACGAGGCCACCGCCTCCTTAGCTGAACTTGTCGATCTACGTAACGAGTTAGTTCACCACCTCATTGAGCGATTCGATATCTCAAATGAGAGTGAGTGCCATGCTGCTTCGCTGTACCTCGACAGGTGCTACTGCCGTATTGAAAGCGGCTGCCAGCAACTTAAAGCCTGGGCCATGGCTCTTGATGAGGTACGGATTGAGGCGTCCACGTTTGTGCATTCTCAAACGTTTGAAAATGCGTTCGCACATGGCATAAATCCGGACGGAACAGTATCGTGGCAAACAAGTTCGGTCGTTGAGGAGTTGCGCTTGGCAGAGAAATCATGCCAGATAGACGGATGGACCCCTTTAAATGTAGCGCTTGAGTTGATCAAAAAGAGAGACAGCGCACAAGTTCCGACCAGATACGGCTGCAAGACGTGGCGACAGCTTCTGAAACGCTCAGAGCAGTTCGAAGTCAAGAGTACGATCGAGCCAACTAAAGCAGGAAGGCAAACGTGGTATCGCAGCCTGCCAGCTGAAATTTCTAGCAACTAAGGCGCCATACTATGGATTTCATGTTCGCTGTACTTAGTTGCTGATGAACTAACAAGGGAACGTTTCGGCGGTTAGAAACTTGCTCTATGATCAGAGCTTTACTCCGGAACGCGACGATGGTCTCAAAAAATGCAATTAGTCTCCAAAGAATTTGCCTGACTTTGATTTTCACCGCGTTATTTTGTGCAGTTGTCGTAGGGTTAGCGCTAGTGTGTGCGAGCTACTGGAACGATCCAACGTCGGCGATGCCTGCATGGATACAAGCGGTTGGATCCGTAGCCGCAATTCTTGCATCTGCTGCACTTTTCGCCGCAGACCACCACCGACAACAACAAGCGGCACAGGATGCAGAAAAGATGGAGCTGGCAAATCTTGTACTTGCCACTCATCTATTGGGGCAAAGTATCAGCGATGTCATTGATACGTTTGTGGAAAGCGGCGGAAGCAAGGGCGTCATAGCGACCGCTGCGATCGATTTCTGTCTTAGCCAACTTCGGCGAGCGATCGAGCAGAACGCACACACGCCGCACTGGCGAATGGAACTCAAGGCAGCGCAGAACTGGCACGCAACCTATCGCCTCGCTACGTCCATCGAAGCGTCATTTCTGATCGTCCGATCTGAAAGCCGAGACTCAACGACCACAGTTACCAGCGGTGTCAAAGAAAGCTCACTGAACTGGCAACAATATCTAATGAAAACTCAGTCAGAAGCTGCCATGCGTTATAATGCATTGACAGGCATGGAGATACCACCTAACTTACACTCGACAGGAGAGTGAAACGCCACCTGCGCGTAATAGGGCTACTTGATCGATTCAATCGATTGACTGATTTACCTCATCCGCTTTACACATCACTCTTTTCTTAAGCTCAGATCGTGGCAGCGAGCCATGGCGAACGAAGTTCCCACTTATTGATGGGGAGCATATTTCATTGTCATGGTACGTTTGAGCGCGGCTATGGCTGTCTGGAGCGTAGTGCGACATTGGCAGCAAACAGTGTGGTGCTAGAACGTTGAGCAGGACGAAAAATTACTGCCTCTTAAGACTGGCCGAACAAGCTGCGTTACTGGCCAGTGACGTCGGTACGTTGTAGTCTATCCGAGGGAATTCACGCTGAGAAACGACGATAACAAATCTGCCGAAAGCCAATGCTCATTGGCGACGTAGGTCTACGTGCTTCTTCAAACGACTACAGCGCAATTTGGCGCTTGGCGTGCGCTTTGAAAACGTCTTCGCTTATCACGGCTGTGGTATCGCCCCGACCTGGAGGTTTGATCACGATCTGCAAAGAGTCGCGCAGCGCTGTTGGTTCATCATCCAGATCATTTCCGATTGGCGCGTGGGCAGAAAACGGTTCCAATGCCTTACTGAAGCGTTTGACAAGATTTGCGCGGCCGTAACTACTCGCATGGAAGCGCACAGCCTCACTGAGGAGTGCACAATCGATCATGGCCCCCGACAGCCAGTCCGACTCGGATGCGTAGCCGATAATCCATCGCAGGTTGCTTCCCTGTAAGGTGAGTTGATGCGCTTTTGTGACGTATCCAGCGAAACAGCTTCCGAGAAGCATACCGGTAATATTAAATTCTTTCGATCGCCTCCGCACCTCCGAGCTAATTGTCGTCAGATGCGCGCCAACGTGCGAAGTGCTGCCGTGTGCGGCAACGTACACCAGGGTATTTCTGAAGCGTTTCCTGCATAGGGCGTTTAGGCCATCTTTAAAACTTTGCTCGTCATAGAAATTTGCGTGGAAGACTTCAATGTCGCCAGCGTATCTGGCAAGTCCCTGAACAAACGGCAGTACGCTACTGCGATTGGCGTCGTGGGGATCCAATCCCCATGGGCACTCGAGTACCAAAATAGCGCCTTTGACAGGTTTCGTTGCCATGTTTCTTTCTCTCAGGTGTTAATGCACGCGGGTGGGCAGGCCAGTGGACAGGATTGCTAGCGTACAGACAGATCAATGTCATGTTCGGCTATTGTTTCCAATCGGAAATAAATATTAGCATACAGAGGTGCGGGCCGGTAGACCGTTGCTAGTAAATTCAGTTACTAGGGACGGACCTAGGCGCGGCGACAGGCCGCTAGGAACAGTTGAGACTGTATGAAGATGTCTATGTTCTGATGAGCGCGTGTTCATCGTACTACCCGAATTCAGTAACAATTGCCAACATTCCACGATGAGCTAGAACTAAAAAAGTAACTAACCAACACTTGACTTCGTCCATACCCGAAAAAGCATACGCTACCTACTCCGCTCCCCGTCCCTGGTAGCTCGCATGTCCCATGCTTAAAGAGCAAAAAGAACAAAAAGAGTGCAAAGAGTATGCCAACTTATTTCTCGGAGTCTGTAACGTTAATGTAGGTGCGGCACGGGGAGTCAAAGGTGGGTTAGTTACATTTTATGATATAGTGGATTCTCCTTGTTTTTGCTTTGACTGTGGGGCAAGCATGTTCTTGGAATAACAACCTCGTTCAAGCGTTGAAGGATTTTGTCGTTACGCTCGATTTCGTCCAGACGGCCAAACACGTCCCGGCCGATGGTGCAGCCAACACAGTGGCTACGAATTCGTCGCACTTACACGTTCATGTTCCAGAACTTTGTCCAGTCGATGAGGGAACGGGGCAAAACCTTGTCGCAAATGATCATGCTGACCTTAAACAGTTTTTTCACCGATGCGATGAGAACGGTCGCGTTATCCATAGCAAAATCGGCTATCGCTATTCGCGTCTGCTCGAGCGTTGTTTTCAACACCTCGGTATGGTGCCGAATCCTGCCTAACAAGCCATTCACACGCTGGGGCCTAGCGAGTTCATGAAGGTGAGGCCATCACGCGCTGTCAGACGATCAATCCCAACGCTTTCTTTGCGGCCTTGCCAACCAATCCCCCGCGCCGCCGGCGCGTCACATCCTTCGATGGTTGGAAGCGTCGCCGCGATCGCGCCATGCAGGTCGTCATTGCACTAGCTGGCTGCGCGTAGCGGAAGCGATTGGACTGCTGATCGAAGAGCTCGGCACGCAAACGGACATCGATGGTGCGGTTGCGCTCACCATTACGCCAAGCGAAAAGTATGCAACTAGCTATCAGCACGTCACTTTGCTGCCACGTGAAGGTGTCGTTGAGCTACAAGCTTGGCTACGAGAACGGGCACAAATGAATATTCCGGGCAACTTCGTGTTCCCTGCGAATACGGAAGGGCGCAAAATGATCAACAAGACTGTATACATGCAGATCCGCGCGACCTTCGAACGTGCAGGCATCGACCTGTCTCGGGCAGGCGGGCGAACTCTGCGAAATACGTTCGCGAAACGCAAGATCGCTGAAGGCACCAACCCGGACGAGCTCAAAGATGCCCTCGGGTTGGCCCTTGAACGGTCGGCGGCTGACTACCAGTTCGCGCGCATTCAAGCTGACCCGCAAGCATGAAGTTATCAAGCATTCTTGCTACCTTAGCCGATGCAGGACTTCCAAGCGTCAGCGGCGAGCAGCTACAGCAGCTCGTGGGCACAGCTGAAGGCAAGGCGTTTGCCGAAGACCTGACATCGTATGCCGCCGGCGACACCACACGGCGCAGTCACATCGCGGCTGTCGTGCACTCCCTTGCCCCGTTCGTGCACGACGCCGTTGAGCAGATGGGACTTCAGTTTAACCTGCGCGTGATCATTGGCGCTGCCAAGCGCGACGGGGTTACCTGTTTACGGCGATCCAGACTGCCTCGCACAGCGCAGTCGACCGCGCACAGACGATTGGCTACTTGCGGGGCATCGGATTGCAAACAACGCTCTCCTCCCCTCCCCCAGCAGCACGCCAGGTCCCAAAGGAAGCGCCTTATTATTCGTTCAAGATCTATGGTGGCGCGGGCGCCCTGTGCGTGAGTGAAGCCCGAACGCGTCGTAGCAATCAGCACACGATCCAGATCGAGGGCGCGCTCGTGCTCGAAGGTGGACAGCGCAAAGAGTTCGACTGGCGTAACAAGATCGTAGTCCAGCTGACGGTACAAGAAGCGTATCTCGCGCTGGCACTCCTAGAACGGTTTATCCCGATCGTCAAGTTCGACGGTCATGGCTATGCACACGACAAGTCCTTGCATATGTCCGTTCAAGAATCACACTATTTCGTGCGTGTCATGCAGCGCGGCCGCGCTGCCGTAGCGGTGCCAGTGCGCGCCGCAGATGCCGTTCCAATACAGGCTTTGCTCTATAAGCAGCTTATAGCGAACGAACCGCATTTACGTATCGAGGACGTCTGTACCATGGTCGAGCGGATGGCACAGATGGTCAAAGCGTCCCCGTAAAGCGCGAAGAAGACCTGTTCGGCTGAAGACAATCACACGTATTGTTGAGTTCGACCAAAACATGGCGTGTGCGCTCGCTTAAGCTAGCAAGCGAACATGGGAAGTGCACGCCCTTGGAATACGCATGACTAGCGGAGGAGTGTCATGGCAGAGGTGATGTCGATCGAGGAGCTAGAAGCCACCATCAATACCGTTTGTCGGCATGCGCCGAGCGTGAACGGTAGATTGTCTCCAGCGCTTTGTATCTTTGCTGAGCTCTACGGCACCATGATCTACTATCGCATGCGCTCAATCGACATCGCGCAACTTACGGAGGAGACGCAGGTGGCTGTACGCGTTTGGCGCCATCAACCGCGGGCGAGGCTAGCATCGTCATCGACCGCGTCTTCCGACACCGCGAACACGGCCAATCTTACAGCTGGCGCGTGTCATGGCTAGCAATTCTGGGTACCGAACGCGATCGCTGTTTGAGGATCTTGAGCGCAGCACCACTAAACCTTGCGTTGTCAGTCCCCGCCGTTTACTCAATCCGCGATATTGCAGAGTAAACTGATCAAACATCAACGACGACTGCGACCATGACCGACGTAACAACTGCCCTGCCCTCCCCTGTTGACGAAGACGACGAAGCACGCAAAGCGGCCCTCAAGGCAATCTATACGATCGCGCAGGATGCTGGTTATCAGCTGAAGAACGAAACCGTCAAATTAGCGGAATTTGTGTCGCCTACGGGGGCCGTCCTCTACGTCGAGAAAACGGGGGTGAGCCTCAACCGGATCAACTGCTGTGTCCATCCGCACTATGCCCGCGAATCTTTAATGAGCATGGACGGGGTGCTGACGGTCAGCACCGAACATCGCTTTCACTCTAACATGGTGCGCTTTCCGAAACGCCTGCACCGCGGAGAAACGCCGACTGCCTACGGTTGGAAGGTGAATGTCGAGTCCTTACTTGCGCTACGGCGCTTTTTAGACGCATTTGCCCGCCGCGCTCCCTGAACAGTCACGCCCGAGTCTGAACTTGCAGCGCTAGAACAGGCTTGCTACGCGCCGCATGCTTGACTCGAATAAAAGCTATTTGCCGAGGATGCTAAGTAAATCAGATAGTGAGGCGAGCGCGTCGTCAGCGGGACGAGCACGCGCTCGCTGCAATAAGACGGCCTGCATGCCATATGCGCGTGGTCCAGCGACATCGGCGGCGTAGCTGTCGCCAACCATGAGCACATCAGTTGCTGCACACGCCAAGCGTGTGCAGCTTTGCGCATAGATGGCTCGGTCGGGTTTGATCGCTCCCGCCTCAAAACTCCAGACAAGTACATCGAGCTGCCCTTGCAACAGGGTTACTACCGGTATGGCGTAATCCGCTGCTAGGTTTGAACAGAGGCCGAGCTTGACACTGCGTTGCTTGAGTTCGTCTAGTGTCTCGAGCACGTCGGAAAAGAGACGAACAGATGCGAGCTCGGCCTGCAAGTCGTTTTCTAGGTGGACAGCTTGCGCATTCGTCAAGCCAATACCGAGACGGTCAGCGGCTTCGCGTAGGGTAAGCGGAGTGGACATCAGTGTGACCGCGTCGGCAGCGGTGGCTGGGCGACCTTGCTGCTCTCCTAGACGCAGCAGTTGCTTGAACGGAGCACGTTTATCAGTGATCTGGACCAGGGTTCCATAGACGTCGAATAACACGGCTTTTACCCCTGCCAACACGGATCCTCTCTCAGTCAAACTATTCCTCCTTTTTTCGCGGCGTTGCCTTATGCATGGGCTACGTCATTGCTGACGCTGAGCGGAGCATCGCCGTGTACGCCATGTGCCAGCACGCGTAACGGCTCATTCAGGTGCGTGTGACTTCATGGCTCGCATGGTCACACGGAACAGGGGTGTAGCAAGGCATCGATCGAGCAGTGCTGCTTGAAAAACGCCGTCATCTTCCGATTGAGCTCACTATGCAACTGCTCGGTGTCGCGCACCGATTGTACAAGTGCATGGCGAGCCTCATGCGTACCCAGGTCGAACAGCTGATGCTGTACGAACCTTGTCGTGTCGGTGTCATCGATCCGGTCTTCCGTTGTGCTGGGATCCATCAGCAAAATAACGCGCCCGAGCTGCTCCGGGTCTAGCACCAATTGCCCAGCTTGATAGCGCACTTGCAGTTCACGGTACCACGCGCTCTTTGGGTGCAGGTGCGCGCCTAATACCTTGCGTAAGCGCTTATCGTGCACCACGCTGCTATGCCCCCGCGTAATCTGCCATACATGACGTAGCAGGCTTTTGTAGAGCTGCGCGTACGTCATGAACATGCCGTCCACGCTACGCGCGTCCTTTGCATCGAACGGCGCTAAAGGGAGCGCCGCGCCAGCGCGCGCGCCCAAAGCAGTGCCGATGCGATGCAATGCCGCAGCCATGCGGTCGATATCGACGTATAGCAGGTAATACGACGGCCAATGCCAGCACACGGTGCTTGGGCTGGCAAGCAACTGTTGAATATGCGTGTCGAGCTCTCGCAGTTCACATAAGAATGCACGCGGGTCCGTCAACGGCGTCATGTGAAGGCCTCCTCAAATTGCCCAAGCCGACGCGCGAACAACGAGCGCCATGCAGCCTCTTGCACGCAACGTCGGCCGTACCGCAGTCTTGCGCCGGGCCCGCGAAATAACGCAAGACCCAGTCGTGGATCGAAACGCGAGTGTTGGCCAAGAGCGAAGGACATATAAAGGGACAGCCAATCGACCAGTGTAATCGTCGCTTCTTTCAATAAATTCACGCATTCTCACTTGTTGCGAAACAGCATCATGACAAGAGCCTGACGAGCTGCGCGGAGTCGTTGATTCTAGGCATTGGGTGTTGATAAGTTTAATATGTCCAAGCGACAAATTTTGTCGTTTAATCATCTACACCGTATGTCGACTACCCTTGCCCGCGTCATTGCGATGTTGCGCCATATTCCGCGCCATCCACGAAAGATTGACACCAATGCCTTGCTTGAGCGTCTAGAACGTGCCGGCTATGGCATTTCGATCCGATCGATCCAACGTGACCTCAACGATCTGTCGTGCATTTTGCCGCTAGTGTCCGATAGCGGAAGGCCGCAAGGTTGGTCATGGCAGGCTGATGCCGATCCTTTTCACTTGCCTTTCCTCGATCCGCAAGCGGCATTGACGTTTCACCTCGTTGAGCGCCATCTCAATCCGCTCTTGCCCGAGTCGACGCTGAATTACTTAGCGCCGTGGTTCCGTACGGCGCGCGCCGTGCTCGAAGCCAACGACCATGGCGTGACACGCTGGCCAGATAAGGTACGGGTGCTGCCGCGTGGTTTGCGCTTGCAATCTCCCTCCATCGATGCCGACGTCCACGCTACGCTCTACGATGCGCTGTTACAGGAGCGCCAAGTGAGCGTGCGCTACCTGCAGCGCCAAGCGAAGGAGGCGAAGGAATACCTAGTCCATCCCTTGGGTGTGGTCACGCGTGACACCGTCATCTACTTGGTGTGCACGATGTGGAATTTCACGGATGTGCGCCAGCTGGCATTGCACCGCATGCAGTCGGCGACCATGCTGGACGATGCCTGCAAGCGCCCCGCCGGGTTCTGCCTCGATGCGTATATCGCCGGTGGTGCCTTTGGTTATCCGGAAAGCAGCGCAACAATCCGCCTCGAGGCGCTGTTTACGAGTGATGCTGCGGCCCACTTAGCTGAATGTCCGTTGGGACCTGACCAAGAGCTGATTCCGGAAGGTGCAGACTTGGTGCGCGTCCGTGCAACCGTACTCGACACCAAGGAATTGCGTTGGTGGTTGTTGGGTTTTGGGGATCAGGTAACGGTGCTAGCGCCAACGCAGATGCGCGACCGAATGCGCGACATTGTCGCGAGCATGGCCTCGAGTTATGGCGTGCCACCAGCGTCCGCCGCGTAGCTCCAGTATGACCTTCGAACCTAACGAGCATTAACGATGGCACACATCATTCCTTCTGGCTGGCGCGAACTGGTGGCGATCGGTAGTGCCCAGCGCGAACTGGAAACCTTGAGTTACTTGGCCGAGCACCTGCCGGACGACTATACGGTCTATCACGGCGTGCACTGGACGCGCATCGAAAAAAGCGTCTCCGCCTATGGCGAAGTCGACTTTATTGTGTTGGCCCCCAGCGGTCGGGTTCTGTTGATCGAGCAGAAAGCGGGGTTTTTGACTGAAACCGAGGAGGGTTTAGTTAAGCCGTATCCTGGCAAGCACAAGCATGTTGCAAGCCAGATGATGCGCAACGTTACGGCCTTGGTGAACCGTTATGGCCGCACGGGTGAACGTTTATCGATCGATTATTTACTGTATTGCCCCGACTACCACGTACGCCATCCAGCGACGGCTGGTGTCGAGCCAGAGCGCATCGTGGATGCGTCGCGGCGCCTCCACTTGGCGGCGATTATTCAGGCGATCTTACCGACCGGGGAGCCCTTGCCTCAACGCGCCAACGTGGCACGTTTCTTGGGCGACGAACTTGATTTGATTCCCGATCCAAGTACGACGATCGGCAACGCGACGCAGCTGGTAGCGCGCTTGTCTGGTGGTCTTGCCATGTCAGCGCGGCAGCTCGAATTTTCCCCGTTTCGCTTGCGTGTCATTGGCACGGCCGGTAGCGGTAAAACACAGTTGGCACTCGCTGAGTGTCAAGCTGCCTTGCGTGCAGGCTTGCGCGCTTTGTATGTCTGCTTTAACCGCCCCCTTGCCGATCACGTTCGCCACTTGATGCCAGCAGGCGTCGAGGTTGCGAGCTTTCATTTGCTTGCTGACCGCTTGATGCGCGAGCACGGGCTCACGCCGGATTACCGCGATCCCGGTGTGTGGCGGCACCTCGAAGAAAATTTGCTACACGGTGCACTACCGACGGCTTGGCAGTATGACGTGATTGTGATTGACGAGGGCCAGGACTTCACGCCCTTGTGGCGCGATGCGGTACTGCGCTTGCTGCGTGCGGACGGGCGCGTGCTTTGGTTAGAAGATCCGATGCAAAATCTGTACGGGCGACCGCCGGTGCCGCTCGACGGTTGGGTAACGCTACGCTCGAACACCAACTATCGCTGTCCACGCGACGTTGTCGATTTGTTGATGCGTTTAAGCGCAGCGCACGATGGGGGCATGGACTTGCTGGCGGCGAGTCCTTTCGATAGTGCGCAAGTGGAATTTCTGACCTACCGCGATGGCGATTCTGCGGATATGTATGCGCAGACCAAGCAGGGCATCAACGCGTGCTTGGCCAGCAACTTCAGCTTGGCAGATATTGCCTTGGTGTCATTTCACGGCCGGAGCCGCTCGTCGCTGCTGCACCTTGACGCACTTGGCAATCATTCGTTGCGGTCGTTCACTGGTGAGTATGACGATCTTGGCGCTCCGATCCTACGCGATGGAGAGATACAGGCCGAGTCCGTGTACCGGTTCAAAGGACAGACCGCCGCGGCCGTTGTGCTGACCGAGATCGATTTTGAGGAACTCGACGACCTTTGTTGGCGCAAGCTATTTGTTGGCATGACCCGTGCACGCCTCAAACTAGTGCTGGTGTTGAGTGAACGAGCGGCGGCAGGCTTACTAGAAAACATGGCGTAATAATATCGGCCGCAGTAGGTAAGAAGTTGTACTGAGCAAGACGGCATGGTTCCGTCTGCCGAAGGCGTGGTCACCAGCTATCGAAGCACACTGGATGCGGTTACATGATTTCGTCTACGTGGTCCCGCGGTGTCAATGACGAGTTGGCCGTGAAGTAATTTTCACTTCCCCGAACGTGCTGCTCTCAATGACGCTGCGGCACGCTGTACAGCTGCACCCACCAACTTCGTTGACATCATAATGATCCGGGAATAACGCTGACTTATCGATGGCAGACCCGCACTTGCATTGGGCCGGGCGACATTTTCCAGCGCAAAACTGACTTCCGCGAAAGTAGGCAGAGGTGCGCTGCTGCGGCTACCCGCCTCCGCATCGAATGTATAAAGTCGGTTGGAGTGCACTCAAGTAGATCGGGCACGATCTCTATGACTGGCCTGCTGACCATATCGATCGTGACCGACCACTTCGCTAAGGCGGCAAGCACCGCCTACGCTAGCACGGCGACTTTGGTTGAAGCCCCGGGAATAGATTGCTGTCATCCACCACGCCAATTGTGATTTTCTTTGGATCGAGTCCGGTGCCATTCACTGCTGCGCGCAAGGCGGCTACCGCGGCCTCTCCGTTCTCAACCTTGCAGTAGCGATCGGTGATGCCGCCACTATCTCCTTTTTGCAGCAGGCTGCCTAGAATGAAACAGCCTTGTGACCATGTTTCGTCCTGGCCGAAATGAAACTGGATCGCGGTACGCGGTTGCAAACCTTCAAGTTCGATACGCCAAGCCCGGTTTTCGTTCGTCATCCATGCTTTGGTCCTGTCCGTGCGGATACGGGCAGTATAGATTCCTTTAGGTACAGAACTGACATCCGGCCGATTGTCTTTCCATGGACGCTCAATCACATCACAAATCGGCTTGCGGGCGGCCAATAAAGGAAGAATTGTTTGATCCAATGGAGCGCTCTGATCAGAAAGGTTGTAGATCGAACCGCGGATACAGGGGGCCACGCATTGATTCGTCGGTGATAGGCCCAAGCGGCGCACGACGAGCAATCGCACAGGTTTGAGCTCTTGAGCAAGGAGGGGAATGGGGGCGAGTGCGGCGAGCGCGCTGGTCAACACATGGCGGCGGGTTGGCATTGAAACTCCTTGAATTGTTGCTTCAGTGGTTCATGGTTGGCTGATCGAAGTTCTACTTCTTGTCGGGTACACTTTGACAGTCGAGCGATGGCTCTTTCACGCTACTTCTCCAACTTCCGAAGTCTTTACCCTTGCCTTGTTCCGCGTGCATTTGGAAGCACACTGCTGCGAGCAAGCGATCTTCTGCGGCCTTCAACTCGGCATCCGTACGCAGCACATTCAGCATTCTGGCTCCATCAACATTGATATCGGAGATAAGTTTGCTGACACCCTCCTTCTCAGAAAAGGGCAGCAGGATGTCATGTGCTTGATCGAGCAGGGCAATCGCAACCCGGATATCGGACGAAGAGTTGCGGGCTTGCTTTTCCCGCCAGGCGCTAGCGTTCACCTTAAATGCACGGGCATACAGCATCACGTTGTTAATATCTGAGGAATTCGCGAGGTAGGCCTCCTTTGCCTTGTCCATCATCTTAGGAGCTTCTTCCTTCGCACTGGCGAAATCACCGCGCTTGAAATGGGACTCCGCAATGAGTACACGCAGCTTGGCGGCGTCGGACGGGGACTTCTTCGCTAGTGAATCGGCATACGCGGCCAAGTCAATAATCTTCAAGTGCAACGGCGGCGTCGCCGCCGAGCTCGCCCCTATTGTCCCACTCAGCCGTTCAGCTGCCTGGGTCAGGATCGATACCAAACGCGAAATAGTGGCCTCCGATGCGACGGCAGGGTTGTACAGCAAGGCATCGATGTTGTCTTCGCTTCTGAACGCCGCGACATCGAGCTCCTCGATGGTCATTGCCGCCAGGCGCGCCTCGAGGGCATCCAGACGAGGCGTCACATTGATATTGGCCAGCGTGATGGTCATATCGCCGCCGCTGCAGTGCGATGGCCTGCCGATGCAGGGTGCGCGGCTGATGGGGGATTTCTTTCCGCTTAGCCACAACATGCCCAGCAAATTCACCCCGTGGTTATAGTTACCGTTGGCAGATGAAAGTGGAAGGCTTAGGCTGTAGACCAATCCGTTGCGCGTTGCGCTGACGTCCCCGGCGAGCAACTCCAGATCGATTCCGTTCCGGTCTATCCAGCGCGGTTTGTCCCACTGCTCATACCAGCACTTGGCGCCAAAATATTTGCAGCGGCGGCGTTCGCCGAATCGGTGGTCGACGTCGACACGTCCGGACAGGTGAATGTCCATACTCACGCCAGGATACAGCTTGAGCTGAGGCACCAACTGTAGCTGGCTCGGCTGGTCCCACAGGATGCTAACTCGACCCGTCACTTCAGCGAAGGCATTGAACGACAGCGCGGTTGATATGATGGTGCTTGCGAACAGAATGTACATTGGTTTCATTGTCCCAGCTCCTTGCACTGAAGCTTCGCTTGATCACCATGCGCGTCCATGGCTTTGATGTCCGACAATGCCATCGCCCAGCTGCACTGAGTAGTAGCACGCTGCCAATCCATCGCTCGTTTGGCGATCGATACGGGGACCTCGGCCCGGCACAAGGTCGCATGCGCACCTGGCGCATTCAAGGGCGTGCCATCGGCCTTCGTGGGTGCGGTTGCGGCCAGATACTCCAGCCCAGCACTCGGCGCAAGCCAACGATGCGCCGCGATCGGTTCGCTGGTTTTGCAGTCAGCCGGTCCGTAGTAAAAAATCGTCCGGCAGGCAACTTCCCCTTTTTCCGGGTTGGTCGCACCGGCACACTGGCTAGCGTCGGTCAAGCCGTGACGAGAAGCGAACATGCGTTCCGATCCGATGTTGCCTGGGTCGGTATAGATGTAGGCCACTTCGACTTCGAAATCGTCCACTTTCTTGATGGCATCACTCCCGGAGACGGAGAGCTCGTAAGTTCCGTACAGGCCCCAGCCTTCGAGGTTGGCCAAGGGGGCGTCATCTCCAAAGCGGCGTGCCAGTTTGGCGGTGTCGAAGGAGTCGACGCGATTGCTTGGCATAAATTCATGGGGCAAGGTTGCTTCGTCGCGCAGGCCGATGTAGCGCGTCACGCCAGCGGTATTTTCATATGAAATTCGGGAGTGCCCAAGATGACGCACTGCAAGCAGCGAGCCGGTTATCCGGCCAGCCGGTCCGACAGGATTGACATTCCAGTCGAGGTTACGCACATTGTAAAAATGCGCAGGAACAATGTTGCGTGTCGGATCCAGAGTGATTTTCACTCTGAACTTCCCAGGCATGCCCGATTGCTTCCATGAACGAAACCGTTCGACCGTACCTACCGGTGCTAGATCGGCCAGTGCGCGATGTTTGGATGTCACGCCAATTTGGCCTAGGCGGTTGTCGCCCGGCGTGCAGCCATGTTCGCTGCAGTAATTCTCAGCGAGCGAAACCAATTGTGTCCAATGCAGGAAAATCTTGAAGGGATCAGTCTTGCTGGCCTCGCGATCACGGTTCAGCCAGTCGAACAGGTGGATTTCGCTGTCCAGCGCCAAGCGCGCCAGCTGGGGATCGGTCGCAATTTGGGCAGCGAAAAAGCCGCGCGAATCTGTCGCGCCGGACCACATGGCCAGAGAGCGGTCGAAGGCGTCGAACCGCTGCCGCATCATCTCGGCCAGGTAGAAAAAGTAGGGCCGAAACAGACGCAGACGCATGTCCTGGTCTTGGGTTGTCGCCAAGACGGCGTCAAGGCCACTGTTGTAGTGCTCGAGCTGCGCCTTCGCCGCCTCAGCTAGGGCGACGGCACGGGCGTGCTCCTTCAGGCTGATCGCTTCGCTGAAGTCCGCTTCAGTGAGCGCCTTGGACAATTCCCGGTGCGCGCTCATCAGCTTAGCGTTCTGCTCGTTCAACTGCTCGTTGAGCTGGCGGTTGGCATCCATGCTACCGAAGGTCTGGGCCAGTTGCAGCGCCGTGCCGGCGCCGGGGAAGGCCGCGTTCATGGCCATCCCGATCATCTGGTTCTGCATGGCGTCCTGCGCGCTGCTTTGCGGAATCAGCGGATCGTTGGGAACGGATGGGATTGGGGGGCGTGGTGCGGCCGGCGTGGCAATTGAGGCAGCCATGAGGTGACGCACCCCTTGTTCGGCTTCGGTGCGCAATGCTGGCGCTGAAGTTTTAAGCTTGTTCCAAATGGCTGCGTTGTCATCTGTCGTAACATACTGGGCGATGAAACGACCGGCGCTCTCGGGAGAAGCGGAACCCGCGACAAAGCGCAGCAAGCGATCGCGCGCCACATGGCCACTAAGTGTAGCGACCAACGACTCAATCGCTGCGTGGGCGTCGGCGCGGATTTTTAAGGGGTCAATTGGCGGCGCCAATTGAATAATGTCGTCGTCAACATCGAATACTTTGCGATTGCCCTGGTTCAGAATTACAAATTTTCCTTGATTCAGAAATCCCATCCCGGTGCGCGCCAGATAGTCCTGCCGCTGATCCCAGGATAGTTGCGCCGATTCTTTCGCTGCGTTGAGAAAGTACACGAGCAATTCGTTGTCGCCAATCGAAGGATGGCGCGCCTTTAGGGAATACCATAGACTTGTGTTCACTGAGGACACATAGGTAGGGTAGGCCTCAAGTGCTTTGAGCAGGAATTGTTCGGCCCGATGTCCGCTTGGTTTCAGCTCCTTGAGCCCATCGAGCATACGCGCCATCGTGATGCGCAGCGCCTCTTCTCCCTCCCCTCGGGCTTTTTTCATTTCTTGCGCGATCAGGACATTCACATCGGCCTTCAGCGTGTTCGGAAGGTTCGATACCTGATCAGCCACGTTTTTCAGGGTAGTGCGATAATTTTCCAGCTGCCGCTGCGTTGCGGCCACTTTATGGTAGGAGGCCTGTAGCCACGCACGTACCGGTTTTTGCTGTTCGATCAAGGCATCGAGCTTAGCGGTCTGAGCCGGGCTGAGCTTGCCATAGGCCAGCTCGCCGACTTTCAGAAAACGCTCCATGCTCGGATCGCGGATCGTCGCCGCCACCATTTCGACATCGCGCCGGTATTGCTCCACCTCTTCATAGGTTTCGCGCAGGTTGGCAAATGTCTTGTTCGCTTCGCCGACCACGTCGCTGAGCTGTTTCAATTCGGTGCTCAAGGGACTGTTGGGGTTTTTCAGTTCGGTCGTGACATAGCTCATCACAGCCCCTTTGATGTCGCCGTCGGCGGCACTAGCTACAGCGTCAACAGGCAGGCCGCTCATCGATGCAGCGGCGCTCATCGCGAGCGCTGTCGCCTGCTTGCCGAGTGCGTCCTGCTGTTTGGCGACCGCTTCCATGCGCTTGCTGACGGTCTCCATTTCCTTCTGCACGTATGCTCGGGTTGCCTCGTTGTCGGCCTTCAGTTGTTTCCAGCTGTTCGTGTCAATTGCCTTAATCTCCGCCGTTAAATTTTCGGCCTTAATCTGACCCATGACATAGGCTTTCTCGGCACTGACTTTGGCAGTGCGCTCACCTCCCAGAAACAGTTCGTACTGCCATGCCTGCATGCGATCATGTGCTTTCTGAAGCTCGGTGCCGAGCTGTTGCAACCGCTTCAGCTCGCGCGCGGGATTGGTGGGCTTCAAGGTTCGAAAACCGCCCCAGAACGTCAGGCGCTTTCCCAGCAAGAAAGTGCGGTAGTCAATATCAGCCCGCACTAGCTTATGCGTTGCTTGTTGCGCCTTCGACAGCTTGGTACAGGGATCGTCGGAGGTACAGGATGGCAGCGAGTCTCGTGCGGCCTGATACAGAGCTGCAAGCTCTGCAACCGTCTGAGCGGGGAGGAGTCCGTCCTCGGCCGCCTTGGCGATGACGTAGCGCTCATCGGCGCGCACCTTGCGGATATGAGCCAGCTCAATTCGCAGCGCCTGGGTGTTCGGGCTATCGGAATAGCTCTTCATTGGCAACGGCGTGATGCTCAGGCTGGTGGATTCACCGTACTCGTTTTTGAGCACAATCTCAATGGGACCATCAGCGGGAAGTTTTGCAACCGGCAGTGATAACCCGGTCTCGGTAACTTTCGCGCCCTCGACGTTCGTCGCTACTTTGCTGATGAGCGAACCATAGTTGATCGTGACATACGTGTTGAGGTCGACAGTCATGTCGGTAGCGCGCGTAGAAAAAGTGGGGGCGATCGCCTTGTCCTTGTGACTGAACCCAGATAGGCCGGCGCTCACGGTTTGAACTAGGTGAGGGTTGTTGTTCGCATCACGCAGTGTCCAGACCTTGCCGACAGCTTGGCTAGGCAGGCGTACCACCAGTTCTCCAGAGTCTGCCGAGACGCTCGCGCATGGGGAATCGGCTCCGCTAACGGGAGGTAGCTTGACGTCCTTATTCAGCCTGAAAGTAGTGAGTGGGACCGTGCAGTAGGCACCGTTTTCCGCCAACGTCACTAAGGTCGGTGCCGTATCAGACTGTACGGGGGGCTTGACGATACATGTCGGGAGTTGGGCGCCGGGCTCGAGGGAAGGCTGGGGACAGCTTTGTGCCTGGACTAAATCACAGGCTGCCGCGAGTGAAAAACAAATTATTGCGTTTGCACTGATCGCTTTCATGTTACCCCCATGTCTTTTTTTGCAATAAAGATAATATGGTCATCGCAGCTCGTCAACGAATTTGTATGTACGACAATTATCAATTCAGATAGTGGCGTGGCAGCCAAATTTCGTGTACACCGATTTAACTACTTGCCTATGACGCCTTCGCACAAGACGAGAGTGCTTCCTTTGGTCCTGTTTTAGTGCCGTCCTGTGAGGTACTGTGATATTTTTCGGACACTCTTATTTGGTAAAGTTCACCAACAGGAGTCCTTTTGAAGACATTGAAGAAGACGTACACGCCTGAACTTTAGGTAGAAACCGTGAAGCTGGTGCAAGTACAGGGCTTATTTATTGCGCAGGCGGCGACACGCATCAGCATTCCAAAAGGGACGCTGGCCAATTGAAATGCTGCTGCCAAACGCGGGCCGGTCGCAACAGCAACACCTGGAAGTCGCTTGGAGGCCGAGCTGGTAGCGGAGAACGCGAAGCTGCGCCAGTAGCTAGCCTACGCAGAGATGGAGCGGGACATCGTAAAAAAGTGGCGGCGAAGTACGCGTGGATAAAGATGACGCGACTCGACTTTCCTGACTATCCTGTAAAGCTGAGGTGCTAGGTATTGGACGTCTGGCACAGCGGCTACTACGACTCGCTGCGGACCGAGCCATCGAGGCGCAGGCCGGAAGACGCTCTATTAAAAATCCTCATCACGGCGGTGCATCGGCAGACCCAGGAGACCTATGGGCGCCACGGATAAAGCGCGAGCTCGCTGCGCAGAGCCACGAGGTTAGTCGCGACCGTGTTCGCCGGCTGCGCCAGGAGCGCAATCTGGGCTGCAAGCAGCGGCGCAAATTCATCGCTACGACGAACTAGAATCACAACTTCTCGTCGCTGAGAACCTTCTGGAACAGCGGTTTGCGCCGCCTGCCCCAATGGAAGTATGGGTGTCGGAGGCTTTGTTGAGCAAATCGAGCGAAGGCCGAGCTGACGCTATTTGTAGTTCGTTT
>JAEAMF010001114.1_pt1 | contig 22362 bp, 21 predicted proteins | sample 8958721 | NCBI WGS metagenome assembly JAEAMF01 (sample SAMN16933255, study PRJNA681124) | bioreactor sludge metagenome | isolation source: anaerobic bioreactor treating anionic surfactant - SDBS | place: India: Bengaluru | collected 2019-02-28
GGTCCTGCCTCTCTCTAATTCTTCGCAACGGCGGGTTGGGCCGTCGTCGGTGCATTCGGTTCCCGCCAGCCGACGGCCAGGCCGTTGGCATATCGCAGATCAATGCGGGCGATGTTGGTGATCTGCTCTTTGAGTGTCTTGTCGTAAATGGCAATGAAACGGCGCATTTTTTCCACCAAGTGGTCACGCCCCAGCAGCAGCTCGATACCCGGACCGGCACTGCCAGCGCCCGTGGTCAGGAACCAGCTGCCACGTTCACGCAATTCCAGTCGCGCGATCGAGAAACCCATGGGCCGCAACATCTGGTTCAAAATCTGATACTGCTGCATCACTTGTAACTGCGCCCGCTGCGGCCCGATCAGCTGCGGCAGGTGCTCATAGTTGGCCAGCTCGCGCGGGGCAAAGGCCTGGCCCTTGTTGTTGAGCAAGGCATCATCCCCCCAACGCGCAATCGGCAACTGCTCTTCCAGGTGGATCACGACCTCATCCGGCCAGACGCGACGGACTTCGGCGCGAGCGATCCAGGGCATTTGCTCCAGCTCGGCGCGCATACTCGCCAGGTCTACGGTAAAGAAGCTCGCCGCGACATAAGGCGCGATTCGCTGCTGCACCGCCTGCTGGCTGATGTAACTCAGGTCACCCTGTACGGCGATCTTGGTAATCGGCCGATCGGCGTACGGCATCAGCCGTTGCGCGCCCTCGTAGGCACCGAAACCGGCGACCACCAGCAATACCGGCCACAGCAGACGCTTGAAAACACTGAACCTTGCCTTGGGCAGGCGCGCCGACAGTGGCTCCTTGGCCACCATCCGGCTGGCACCACGCGGCACCGGCTTGCGGCCGGTGGCGGGTTGCTGATGACGTAACATCGCGCCTTGCATGGGCTTAACCTCGCGCCTCAACGCTAGCGGCCAGGATTGCCAGCACCAACTGCTGGAAGTCCAGGCCGGCTGCGCGAGCCGCCATCGGGACCAGGCTGTGATCAGTCATGCCTGGTGCGGTATTGACTTCGAGCAGCCAGAACCGGCCCTGCTCGTCCTGCATCACATCAACCCGGCCCCACCCTGCGATGCCGATGGCTTCGCAAGCACGGGCGGTAAGGTCGATCAGTTCCTGTTCCTTGGCACTGTCCAGGCCGCAGGGAATGCGGTACTGGGTATCGTTGGCCAGGTACTTGGCGTCGTAGTCGTAGAACGAGTGCGGCGTACCCAGGGCGATCGGTGGCAGCACCTTGTCGCGCAACACGGCCACGGTGAATTCCGGTCCCTGAATCCACTGCTCGACCAGCACTTGAGCGTCATAACGGGCAGCGTCCTTCCACGCCACGATGAGCTCGTCACGGCTGTGCACCTTGGCCATGCCGATGCTCGAACCCTCATGGGCAGGCTTGACGATCAGCGGGAAGCCCAGGGCCGACGCCGCGGCCACGCAGTCGGCTTCGCTGGCCAGCACGGCATGGCGCGGGGTTGGAATACCCAGGCTCTGCCAGACCTGCTTGGTCCGCAATTTGTCCATGGCCAGGGCCGACGCGAGAATGCCGCTGCCGGTGTAAGGAATGCCCAGGCACTCCAACAGGCCTTGCATGCTGCCATCTTCACCGCCGCGGCCATGGAGAATGATGAACGCGCGGTCGATCTTTTCGTTCTGCAGACGGCTGAGCAGATCGTCACCAACATCAATGGCAACCACGTCGACGCCGGCAGACTGCAGCGCGTCAATGACCGCGGCACCCGACTTGAGCGAGACCTCACGCTCAGCGCTCTTGCCGCCATAGAGCACGGCAACCCGACCGAAATCCTTCGGTGCGATGTGTGAATGCAGTTTCGAATAGTCGTTAACAGTCATTTCGATTTCCCTTCGCTGGCTGCAGCACTCGCGAACAACGGGCTCTTCAGCAATTGTGGGGCCAGGCCACCGATATCACCTGCCCCTTGGCACAGCAGGATGTCGCCGGCACGCAGCAGAGGTTTGACCAACGGCGCCAGTTCGATGCCGCGCTCGATGTAGATCGGGTCGAGTTGGCCGCGCTGGCGAATGCTGTGGCAAAGCTGACGGCTGTCGGCGCCGGGGATCGGCTCCTCTCCAGCGGGATAAACCTCCATCAACAGCAGCACGTTGGCATCGGCCAGTACCTGCACGAAGTCGTCGTAGAGGTCGCGGGTGCGGCTATAACGGTGCGGCTGGTACACCATCACCAGACGGCGCTCCGGCCAACCACCGCGCACGGCCTTGATCACGGCAGCCACTTCGGTCGGGTGATGGCCGTAGTCGTCCACCAGCATCACGCTGCCGCCGTCCACTGGCAGCTCGCCATAGACCTGGAAGCGTCGACCAACACCCTGGAAGCCCGAAAGCCCCTGGACGATGGCCTCGTCGGTGATGCCTTCATCGGTCGCGATGGCGATGGTTGCCAAGGCGTTGAGCACGTTATGGTTACCCGGCATGTTCACCGAGACATCCAGCGGCTCGCGGTCACGACGCAGCACGGTGAAGTGCGTCTGCATGCCCGACTGGCGAATATTGATTGCCCGTACGTCAGCTTCTTCGCTGACGCCGTAAGTGAGGGTCGGGCGTTTGATCAGCGGCAGAATCTCACGTACCACCGGGTCGTCCAGGCATACCACTGCCAAGCCATAAAACGGCAGGTTGTGCAGGAACTCGACAAAGGTTTTCTTCAGTTTGTTGAAGTCACCCTCATAGGTCGCCATATGGTCGGCATCAATGTTGGTGACCACAGCCACCAGCGGCTGCAGGTGCAGGAAGCTGGCGTCGCTCTCATCGGCTTCGGCGATCAGGTAGCGGCTGGTGCCCAACTGGGCATTGGTACCGGCTGCATTCAGACGACCACCGATGACAAACGTCGGGTCCAGGCCACCTGCGGCGAACACCGAGGCCAACAGGCTGGTCGTGGTGGTCTTGCCGTGGGTACCGGCAACGGCAATACCGTGACGGTAGCGCATCAACTCGGCGAGCATCTCGGCACGCGGCACCACGGGAATACGACGTTCCAGGGCCGTAGCGACTTCAGGGTTGGCTGTATTGACCGCGCTGGAGACCACCAGCACATCGGCGCTGGCAGCGTTCTCGGCGCGGTGGCCGATGAAGATCTCGGCGCCGAACGACAGCAGACGCTCGGTGACCGGCGAAGCCTTGAGATCAGAACCCGAGACCTGATAACCCAGGTTCAACAGCACTTCGGCAATGCCGCACATCCCCACACCGCCAATGCCGACGAAATGGATACGACGGATACGGCGCATTTCAGGTTGAGGCATGGCTTTGCGATTCTCAACCATGGGCCACCTCCAGGCAGATATCGACCACGGTGCGGGTGGCAGCGGGCTTGGCCAAGCGCCGTGCGGTGCAGGCCATCGTGTTGAGTTTTTCCGGTTGCATCAGCACCTCGTTCAGGCGTTCAGCGAGCTGCGCTGCGCCAGTTGTCGCTTGTGGCATCAGGAAGGCGGCGCCTTCACGAGCCAGATAATGGGCGTTATGGGTCTGGTGGTCGTCGATTGCGTGGGGCAATGGCACCAGCAACGACGGCAGTCCTGCTGCCGCCAGCTCACTGACCGTCAACGCACCTGCACGGCACACCACCAGATCAGCCCAGCCATAGGCCTGGGCCATGTCCTTGATAAAGGGCTCTACCTGAGCCTCGACCCCCGCTTCGCGATAGCGCTCGGCAGTGATCTGATCATGCTGTTTCCCGGCCTGATGGAACACTTTCGGGCGGATTGGTTCCGCAACCAGCGCCAATGCCTGGGGCAACAATTTGTTCAACGGCTCGGCACCCAGGCTGCCGCCGAGGATCAAGAGGTGCGGACGGCGACCGGCCAGCGGTTCGCGCACCGGTTCCAGGAACAACTCGCTGCGTACCGGATTGCCGGTGGTACGACGTTTTTCCGAAGCTGCGAAGGTGTCCGGGAACGCTTCGCAGACACGCGCAGACAGCGGTACCAGCAAACGATTGGCCGTCCCCGCACGGGCGTTCTGTTCGTGAATCACCAGTGGCACGCCACAGAGCTTCGCCGCAACGCCGCCCGGGCCGGTGACATAGCCGCCGAAACCCAATACGCATACGGGCTTGAGCCGACGAATCACCTGGCGCGCCTGCAACACAGCCTTGAGCACCGTGAACGGCGCCTTGAGCAGCGACAGCTTGCTCTTGCCACGCAGGCCACTGACATTGATCAGGTGCAGTTGCAGCCCAGCCTGAGGAACCAGTTCGTTTTCAATGCCTCGCGGCGTTCCCAGCCAATGTACGGTGTAACCGCGTGCCTGGAACTCACGGGCACAGGCCAGCGCCGGGAACACGTGGCCCCCGGTGCCGCCTGCCATGATCAAGACGTTCTTGCCATTAGCGGCCATGATTCGGCTCCTCGGCAAAATCGCTTTCATCGAATTCGTGCTCTTCACTGCCCAGATGGGTTCGACTCTCCCACTCGATTCGCAGCAGCAACCCCACACAGGCACAGCAGATCACCAGGGAACTGCCACCGTAACTGAGGAACGGCAACGTCAGGCCCTTGGTCGGCAGCAGGCCGACGTTCACCCCGATATTGATCAAGAATTGACCAATCCACAGGAAGGCCAGGCCGAACGCCATGTACGCGGCAAAGAACTGCTTGGCCTTCTCGGCCCACAGACCGATGTACAGCGACCGCACCGTAACAAACAGGAACAAGGCAACGGTCGCCAGCGAGCCAACGACGCCCAGTTCTTCAGCCAGCACCGAAAACACGAAGTCGGTGTGCGCTTCAGGCAGGTAGAACTGCTTCTGTACGCTGTTGCCCAAGCCGACACCAAACCACTCGCCACGACCAAACGCAATCAGTGCCTGCGTCAGCTGGTATCCCGAACCGAACTGATCGGACCACGGGTCGGTAAAAGTAATCAAACGCGCCATCCGGTAGGGCTGGGCCTGTACCAGAACAAACACGGCTCCGACCGCCAGCACCACCATCAGACTGAAGCGGAACAACCCAACACCGCCGAGGAACAGCATCGCCGCAGCCGCCCCCATCATCACGACGGTGGCACCGAAGTCAGGCTCCATCAGCAACAGGCCGGCCATCGGCAGCAAAACGATGAATGGCTTGAAAAAGCCCATCCAGCTCTCGCGTACCTCTGTCTGACGTCGTACCAGATAGCCGGCGAGGTAGATCACCACGAAAACCTTGGCAATTTCCGACGGCTGCACGTTGAAGAAGCTGAAGCCGATCCAGCGCATCGAACCGTTCACTTCCCGGCCAATGCCTGGCACCAGCACCAACACCAACAGGCCAAAGGCACCCACCAGCATCAGGAAGCCCATGCGTTGCCAGGTGGCAATCGGCACCATTATGGTCACTACGCCAGCGCCCAAGCCCAGCAGCACGTAAACCAGGTGACGGAACATGTGGTACAGCGGTGTGCCCGATTGCGCCGCCGCCACTTCCGAGGAAGCCGAGGTGATCATCACCAGACCCAGGCCCAACAAGGCCAGGCAACCAGCAAGCAACGGGAAGTCGAGGTCGATACCTCGCCCGGTGATCAACGGTGATGGGTAGGGCTTGATGATGCCAAAGATCATGAAAGCCCCTCCACCGCGTGGGCGAACAGACGCCCACGCTCTTCAAAGTTCTTGAACATGTCGAGGCTGGCGCAGGCGGGTGACAGCAACACGGCATCACCCGGACGGGCCAACGCTGCGCATTGCTGGACGGCTTCGTCCAGGGTCTTCACACGAATCAGCGGCACGCTGTCGCCCAAGGCCTGGGCCAGCAATTCGGCATCGCGACCCAGCAGCACCACAGCGCGACAATGGGCTGCCACCGGAGCACGCAGGGCGCTGAAATCTGCACCCTTGCCATCACCGCCAGCCACCAGCACCAGCTTGCCGTCGATATCGGCGCCCAGGCCTTCGATAGCGGCCAAGGCTGCACCGACGTTGGTCGCCTTGGAGTCGTCGTACCAGTTCACCCCGTCACGCTCACGCAGCCACTGGCAACGGTGTGCAAGGCCGGTAAAACTGCGCAGGCTGCTCAGCATGGCATCGAACGGCAGGCCAACAGCATGGCCCAGCGCCAGCGCGGCAAGGGCATTGGACTGATTGTGAGCGCCGCGAACCTTCAGCTCACGCACCGGCATCAGGTTCTGGAATTCGAAGGCCAGGTACTTCTCGCCATTCTCCTCACGCAAACCGAACGCCTTGAAATCCGGGGCATTCAAACCGAAGGTCCAGCAGGTCTGGCCATCGGTCAGCAGGGGACGGCTCAGGGCATCCTGGCGGTTGACCACAACCTGACGCGCGCCGCGGAAGATCCGGTGCTTGGCCAGGTGATACGCCGGCAGGCCGCTGTAACGGTCCATGTGGTCTTCGCTGATGTTCAGCACGGTCGCCACTTCGGCGTTGAGCTGATCCGTGGTTTCCAGCTGAAAGCTGGAAAGCTCCAGGACATACAGTTCAACGTCATCGCTCAACAGGTCCAGGGCCGGGGTACCCAGGTTGCCACCCACCGCAACACGCTTGCCGGCTGCCGCAGCCATCTCCCCGACCAGGGTGGTCACCGTGCTTTTGGCATTGGAGCCGCTGATCGCGACAATAGGTGCCTTGGCATTGCGGGCAAACAGTTCGATATCACCCGACAGTTTCACGCCACGGGCAGCCGCCTGTTGCAATGCAGGTGTCGCCAGCGCCAGGCCCGGGCTGACATACAGTTCGTCAGCGCGGCACAGAAAGTCCACATCCAGTTCGCCGCAACGTACTTCCACCTGTGGGTAGTCGCGCCGCAGCGTTGCCAGCTCCGGCGGGTTCTCGCGCGTATCGGCGACCGCAAACGCAACGCCCCGGCTCGCCAGGAAGCGAACCAGGGACATGCCGCTCTTGCCGAGGCCGACAACAATGCGGAAGTGGTCAGAAGCGATCAGGGACACGCGTGTCTACCTCAGTTTCAGGGTGGCAAGGCCAATCAGCACCAGAATCACGGTGATAATCCAGAAACGGACGATCACACGCGGCTCGGGCCAGCCCTTGAGTTCAAAGTGGTGGTGGATAGGCGCCATGCGGAACACACGACGACCGGTCAATTTAAAGGACGCCACCTGGATGACCACCGACAGGGTCTCCATGACGAAAATGCCGCCCATGATGAACAACACGATCTCCTGGCGGACGATCACGGCAATGGTGCCCAGTGCAGCACCCAGTGCCAGCGCGCCGACATCACCCATGAAGACCTGAGCCGGATAGGTGTTGAACCAGAGGAAACCCAGGCCCGCACCGATCAAGGCGCCACAGAACACGATCAGCTCGCCAGAGCCCGGTACATAAGGAATCAGCAGGTATTCAGCAAACTTCACGTTACCCGACAGGTAGCAGAAGATACCCAAGGCGCCGCCAACCATCACCGTGGGCAGAATGGCCAGGCCATCGAGGCCATCGGTCAGGTTGACCGCGTTACTCGAACCGACGATCACGAAATAGGTCAGCACCACGAAGCCAATGCCCAACGGAATGGTGACATCCTTGAGCATCGGTACGATCAGCGTGGTCTCGACGCTGGTCGGTGCCGTCATGTACAGGAAGATCGCAGCGCCCAGGCCGAACACCGATTGCCAGAAATACTTCCAGCGGCTCGGCAGGCCACGCGAATTCTTTTCAATCACCTTGCGGTAGTCGTCAACCCAACCAATGGCGCCAAACAGCAGCGTGACGATCAGCACGACCCACACATAACGGTTGCTCAGGTCGGCCCAAAGCAGCGTACTGATGGCAATGGCCGACAGGATCAAGGCACCACCCATGGTCGGGGTACCGGACTTGGACAAGTGCGATTGCGGGCCGTCATTACGCACCGCCTGACCGATCTGGCGAATCTGCAGCGTGCGGATCATCCAGGGCCCCAGGCACAGGGCCAGCGACAACGCCGTCAGCACACCCAGAATCCCGCGCAGGGTCAGGTACTGAAAGACCGCGAAGCCTTTGTGGAACTGTTGCAGATACTCGGCCAACAGCAGCAGCATTAATGTTTCTCCCCGCTGGAACCGCACAAGGCCGCCACGACGTTTTCCATCGCAGCGCTGCGCGAACCCTTGATCAAAATGGTGGTATTGCCAGCCTGCTCGCCACGAACGGCTTCGATCAGGTCGGCTTGAGTAGCGAAGTGGCGGGCGTTGATGCCAAACGCCTTAACAGCGTGAGCCATCATTGGCCCTACGGCATAGAGTGCCGAAACCTTGTCTTTGGCGTAGTCGCCCACCTGCCGGTGCCCTTCCTCGGCCCACTGGCCCAGTTCGCCAATATCCCCGAGCACCAGAACAGTGCGCCCGGAAAAGCCGGCGAGTATATCAACGGCAGCACACATGGAGGTGGGGTTTGCGTTGTAAGTGTCATCGATCACCCGAACGCCATTTGCAGCCATCTGTACCACGGTGCGGCCCTTGACGGGCTGCACGGCATTCAGGCCGGCAACAATACCTTCAAGTGTCAGACCAAAGGCATAGGCGGCAGCGGCGGCAGCCAAGGCATTGCTGACGTTGTGCGTGCCGAGCAGGTTCAACTGCACCCGCGCCGAACCCAGAGGGCTACGCAAGTCGAATGCGGGGCAACCGCGCACATCGCGATCAAGCGCAGTGGCATGGAAATCAGCGGCAGCATTGTTCAGCGCAAAACTGATCACACGGCGATCGCCTGCACGTTGCTTCCAGGTAGCGAACGCCTTGTCATCAAGGTTGAGGATAGCCACGCCATCCTGATCCAGGCCCTCAAGGATTTCACCTTTGGCTTCAACAATCTTTTCCGGACCGCCAAATTCGCCGACATGAGCCGTACCGGCATTGTTGATCAAGGCGACATGCGGTCGGGTCAGGCCAACGGTGTAGGCGATTTCGCCGATGCGCGAAGCACCCAGCTCAATAACCGCCGCAGTGTGCTCCGATGCCAACTCCAGCAGCGTCAATGGCGCGCCAAGGTCGTTGTTCAGATTGCCACGGGTGGCCAACACCGGCCCACGGGTGCGCAGGATACTGGCGAGCATCTCTTTAACCGTGGTTTTACCGCTAGAGCCGGTAATCGCCGCGACAGGCTTGTCGAACCGGGCACGGTTCAGCGCACCCAGTTGGCCCAGTGCCAGACGACTGTCGGCCACGATCAGCTGTGGCAAATCAGTACCTGGCACTTCACGCTCGACCAACGCCGCCACAGCCCCCTTGGCTGCAACATCGTTCAGGTAGTCGTGCCCATCGAAACGCGGCCCGGTCAGCGCCACGAACAACTGCCCCGGGGTAATTGCACGGCTGTCGATACTGACGCCATTGAACGTGGCATCACTGCCATGCACACGTGCCTGCAATGCTACGGTCAACTCGCTGAGCGACAGTGGCTTAAGCATGAGTAACCTCCCAGGCGCTCAACGCGCGCTCGGCTTCAACCAGATCGGAGAACGCATGCCGCTGGCCATTGATCTCTTGATAATCTTCGTGCCCTTTGCCGGCCAGGACGACGACATCATCGGCCGCCACACTGGCGATCAGTTGGGCGATGGCTTCACCGCGCCCGGCAACGAATTCGACGGCTGTCACGTCATCGAAGCCTGCACGAATGTCCGCAAAAATCTGCTGCGGATCTTCACTGCGCGGGTTGTCGTCAGTGACCAGCACACGATCAGCCAGACGCTCGGCAACCTGCGCCATCAGCGGTCGTTTGCCGCGATCACGGTCACCACCGCACCCGAACAGGCACAACAACTGCCCCTTGGCGTGCGGGCGCAGAGCTTCAAGTACCTTTTCCAAGGCGTCCGGGGTATGTGCGTAATCGACCACCACCAAAGGCCGCTTGCCGCCACCCAGGCGCTGCATGCGCCCAACCGGCCCATCCAGCTCGGGGGTGACCTTGAGAATTTCATCCAGCGGGTAATCCAGCGCCAGCAATGTGCCGACCGCAGCCAGCATATTGCTCAGATTGAAGCGCCCAAGCAGGCGGCTACGCAGGGTACGTTCGCCCTGAGCCGTCACGATCACGGCGCGCACGCCATCATCATCGAAGTGAGCTTCGCGGCAATAAAGCGAGGCCTCGGCATCGATCAAGCTGTAGCTGATAAGACGCGCATCACTGGATTCGGCAGCGAGGCGGCGACCAAAGTCGTCGTCCAGGTTGACCACCCGGCACCGCAGGTTCGGCCAGGCAAACAGGCGTGCCTTGGCAGCCTCGTAGTCCTGCATGCTGCCGTGGTAATCCAGATGATCACGCGACAAATTGGTCATCACAGCAATATCGAACGCAAGGGCTGCGACCCGGCCTTGATCCAACGCGTGAGAGGACACTTCCATGGCCACCGCACGGGCGCCCTGGTTTTTCAGATCGCTGAGCGTGGACTGTACCGCAATAGGGTCAGGCGTCGTCAGGCGGCCACTTTGCAAAGCACCATAAAACCCGGTGCCCAAGGTACCGATCAGACCGCAGTGCTGGCCAAGACGGTCCAACGCCTGAGCCACCAACTGAGTCACGCTGGTCTTGCCGTTGGTTCCAGTGACACCCACCAGGTCCAGCAGACGGCTGGGCTCGCCATAGAAACGCCCGGCGATGTCCGACAACTGGGCAGCCAGGCCCTTGACCGGAATCAACGGCACATCCGTGAGCGGCAACACGCTGGCGCCGTCAGCCTCATAGGCAACAGCCGCGGCACCGCGCGCCAGCGCATCGGCAATGTGCTCGCGCCCGTCCACACGCGTACCCGGCACCGCCAGGAACAGATCGCCAGGACGCACGTTACGACTGTCGAGCGTCAGCTCGCGAATCAATGGATCGCGCGAGGCTTGGGCGAACAGCTTACTCAATGGCATTGTCATTATCCGCGCCCTCCTTTGGCGGGCGCAGCATTGACCTGCTGCGGTGGAATAGGTGCCGGCAGGTTGTCCGGCGGAACGTTCATCAAACGCAGGGTGCCCGACATGACCTTGCTGAACACCGGCGCAGAAACCAGGCCACCGAAGTAGCCACCTTTGCTCGGCTCGTCGATGACCACCACGATGGCGTAACGCGGATCACTCATGGGCCCGAAGCCGGCGAACAGGGATCGGTAGGCGTTCTCGGTATAACCTTTGGAACCAATGGTGGCCTTACGGGCCGTACCGCTCTTGCCGCCGACGTGATAGAACGGCACCTGCGCACGGAACACCCCACGCGGCGCTTCGATCACTTGCTGCAGCATGCCTTGAATGGTTTCTGCGGTTTCCTTCGGCACTACCTGGGTTTCTTCAGGTGCTTTGTCGGTCTTGAGAATGCTCAACGGCACCATCTTGCCGTCGTTGGCCAATGCCGCATACGCGTGCACCAACTGCAGCGCGGTAACCGACAAACCATAGCCATAGGACAGCGTGGCGGTCTCGGCCTTGCGCCATTCACGGTGGTTCGGCAAGTTACCGACACGCTCGCCCGGGAACCCCAGGCCGGTGTACTGGCCCAGGCCCAATTGAGCCATGACGCGATAGATCGCCTCACCCCCAATATCGAAGGCGATCTTGCTCATGCCCACGTTACTGGAGTTGATCAGGATGCCCGTCAGATCGAGGATCGGGCCTTCGGTCTTGGAAACGTCACGAATGGTGTAACGGCCCAGCTGCAAGGTACCGGGATACACCTCGACCTTGTCGGTCGGCTTCCAGCGTCCGCTTTGCAGCGCCGCACTCATCGACAATGGCTTGACAGTGGAGCCTGGCTCGAACACATCGATGATGGCCCGGTTACGCATCGCAGCGGGGAACATGCTGCGACGGTTGTTCGGGTTGTAGGTTGGCTGGTTGACCATTGCCAGAACTTCGCCAGTCTTCACGTCCATGATCACCAGGCTACCGGCCTTGGCCTCCTGCTCGGCTATCGCATTGCGCAGCTCGCGGGTAGCCAGGTACTGCAGACGCAGGTCAATTGACAACGCCAAGGTCTTCCCTGCCTTGGCGTTCTTGGTTACCTGGATATCCTTGATAAGTCGGCCACGCCGATCCTTGATCACCTGACGTTTTCCCGGGACCCCGGCCAGCCAGTCATCGTAGGCCAGCTCCACACCTTCCCGGCCGTGATCATCAAGGTCGGTGAAACCAACCATGTGCGCGGTTACGTCACCGGCCGGATAGAAGCGCCTGAACTCCTCGATGCCGTAGACGCCCGGTATTTTCAGGTCGAGCACAACCTGTCCTTGCTCTGGGGTCAGGCCGCGCACCAGATAAATGAACTCTTTGTTGGCCTGCGCCTCAAGACGCTGGCTCAACTGATTGGGGTCCTGCTTGAGGGCAGCCGCCAATACCGGCCAACGGTCCTTGCCCGCCTGCATCTCCTTCGGGTTGGCCCACAGTGTGGTAACCGGCGTACTGACTGCCAGCGGCTCGCCGTTGCGGTCGGTAATCAACCCACGGTGCGCCGGAATGGGGATATGGCGCAGGCTGCGCGCATCGCCCTGCCCCTTGAGAAAGTCACGGTCGACCACCTGCAAATCGACGATTCGCCAGGCAATGGCGCCGACCATCAAGGCCAGCAGCGCAAGCACCACGCGAAACCGCCACGGATAAAGCGCACCCTCAAGCTTCATCATGGCACCACCATCCTTACTTCATCGGCGCCAGGAATACGCATTTTCAACTGTTCGCTAGCCAAACTCTCGATCCGGCTGTGGGCGGTCCAGGTACTTTGTTCAAGAATCAAACGACCCCACTCGGCCTGCGCCTTGTCGCGCTCGTTCAATTCGCCATAGAGGGTGTTAAGCAGTTGACGATTCCAGTGCGCGCTGTAGGACACGGCGATCGCCGAAACGAGCACGCCAATGAACAGCAGCAGCATCAGGAAGCTTCCGCCTGGTAGAGGCTTGGCAAAAAGCTTGCTCACCGCAGCTTCTCCGCAACCCGCATGACCGCGCTACGCGAACGCGGGTTAGCCTTGAGCTCAGCGTCGGAGGCGAACTGCGCCTTGCCGTGCACCTTGATCTTCGGCTCGAAAGGCTTGTGCTGTACAGGCAGGTTGCGTGGCAGGTTATCGGCCTCACCCTTGACCAGTTTGCGCATGAACAGTTTGACGATCCGGTCTTCCAGGGAGTGGAAGCTGATCACCACCAGACGACCGCCGATCTCCAGCATCTCGAGCGCAGCCTCCAGGCCAGCCTCAAGATCGCCCAGCTCGTTATTGACGTGAATGCGCAGCCCCTGGAATGCACGGGTTGCCGGGTTCTTGCCCTTCTCCCATGCCGGATTGGCTACCTTGAGCACTTCGGCGAGGTCTGCGGTACGGGTAAACGGCTGCACCTGACGACGCTCGACCACGGCACGGGCCATCCGCTTGGCGAAACGCTCCTCGCCGTACTCCTTGAATACCCGGGCAATTTCCTCTTCGGGCGCCGTAGCAATGAATTCTGCCGCACTGATACCCCGCGAAGGGTCCATGCGCATATCCAGAGGGCCATCGTTCAAAAAGCTGAAACCGCGCTCGGGGTCATCCAGCTGAGGCGAGGAAACGCCCAGATCAAGCAGCACGCCACTGACCTTGCCGGCCAGGCCGCGCGCGGAAACCTCTGCACCCAGTTCGGCAAAACTGCGCTGCACAATAACAAAGCGGCCGTCTTCGGCCGCCAGCGCTTGCCCGGTTGCAATCGCTTGAGGATCTTTATCGAAGCCGAGCAGTCGCCCTTGCGGCCCCAAATGCCGAAGGATCAAACGGCTGTGACCGCCACGACCGAACGTGCCGTCCAGGTAGCAGCCATCGGCGCGTATGGCGAGAGCCTCGACGGCTTCGTCAAGCAGCACGGTGATGTGGTTAAAGCCGCTATCTATAGTCACAGGATCAAATCACGTAGTTCATCAGGCATGGCGCCCGGTTGTTGAATGGCCGCCAGGTCTGCTGCAGCAACAGCATTCCAGGCATCCTCGTCCCACAATTGGAATTTGTTCAGTTGCCCCACAAGCATCGCGCGCTTGTCGAGCTTGGCGTACTCACGCAAACGCGGAGGCACCAGGAAGCGCCCACTGCCATCAAGCTCCAGATCCACCGCATTGCCGATCAGCAAACGCTGCAGACGGCGGTTCTCTTCACGCAATGACGGCAAGGCACGCAACTTGGCTTCAATAATTTCCCATTCATCAAGCGGGTAGACACACAAACAGGGGTCAACGGCATCAATTGTCACGATCAATTGCCCGGAACTGCGCGAATCAAGCTCGTCACGGTACCGGCTCGGCATTGCGAGACGGCCCTTGGCGTCGAGGTTGATAGCGTTTGCTCCGCGGAACACGGCTGCGCTTCCCTAATTGTTTGTTTTTTGTGCCTGAAAACCCACTTCATGCCACTTTCTGCCACTTGCGCACACTATAGGAATCCGCCCACCACACCGTCAAGGCACCCTTATAGGGAAAACCCTTACAGATCGGAGATTTAGCGCAACATTGGATAATGAAGAGACTTATCGGAGGGATTTTTGACGATAAATTGCGAGCTCACTCAAACGGATGGAGTGCGAACTTAAAGTAGTTTCTCAAGAGTAAGATTTTTTCGGTATTACCAAAGCGAGTCTGCTATCGATTCAAGCAGGGGAGGGAAAAAGGTGGAGAGTCGATCTGTAAGCCGGGTTCTGTCGAGGACAGTCATTCCTCTACGACGGCCATCACTGGACGCCTTTAGCAACCTACCCGGTTCCAACGCGGGCCGCGCCATATGGAACCCTATTTGGTCTTGCTCCGAGTGGGGTTTACCTAGCCACGAACTGTTACCAGACGTGCGGTGCGCTCTTACCGCACCTTTTCACCCTTACCGGTACCGAAGCACTTAGGCGGTTATTTTCTGTGGCACTTTCCGTAGGCTCGCGCCCCCCAGGCATTACCTGGCACTCTGCCCTATGGAGCCCGGACTTTCCTCCCCCCTCTTTTGCAGAACAAAAGAAGGCAGCGACTGTCCAATCGACTCTCCGCCGCGAAGGTTAACGGTTGAAAGGCTCAAGAACAAGCTTAAATAGAAAGAATGGCCAGGTGATATCACTCGCCTTTCTGTTTTTCCAAGGCAACTTGATACAAAACATTCTTGCGTACACCAGTAATTTCCGCAGCCAATGCAGCTGCACGCTTGAGCGGCATTTCTGCAAGCAGCAGATCGAGCACACGCATCGCCTCGGCACTGACGGCCTGCTCATCCTCCGGTGCCACCCAACCGGCAACCAACACCACGCACTCTCCGCGCTGCTGATTACTGTCGGACTCAACAAAGGCGCGCAACTCGGCCAGCGGCAACCCCTTGAGCGTCTCGAACGTTTTGGTCAACTCACGCGCCAGAAGTGCCGGGCGCTCAGCACCAAACACCGACTCCATATCCTGCAGACACTCGAGGATTCGATGCGGCGCTTCGTAGAAGATCAATGTACGCGGCTCCTCCTTGAGCTGGCTCAGGCGCGCCTTGCGCCCGACAGCCTTGGCCGGCAGAAACCCTTCGAAAATAAAACGATCAGACGGCAAGCCCGCGGCGGACAGCGCCGCAATCAAGGCACACGCGCCAGGGACAGGCACCACCGCAATACCCGCTGCGCGCGCCTGCCGGACCAGGTGATAGCCCGGGTCGGAAATCAACGGCGTACCCGCATCGGAAATCAGCGCAACACTGTCGCCGGCCTGCAAACGGGTAATGAAGCGATTACCCTCGTCACGCTCATTGTGCTCATGACACGCCGCCAAGGGTGTGTTGATCCCGAAGTGCTGCAGCAACCGTACCGAGTGCCGCGTGTCCTCGGCCGCGATCAGCGCCACACCGCTCAGAATCTTCAGGGCGCGCGCACTGATGTCATCCAGATTGCCAATCGGCGTGGCCACTACGTACAACGTACCGGCAGTGGAATTGGAAGCACCTGAAACATCGGTCACAGCACACACCCATCATCGAGATCAAAGGCGCCATTGTAGCCCGATCGCCAGCAACAATGCGTAACCAAGACCTGCCTGGCACGAAGCCGAGCGACCTATAGTGAAGGTTTAGCGCCAGCGAGATCGCACCCAAGCAAGCGCTTGGGTACAATTGCAGGTTAATTTGATCGAGTAACAGGACATTTACATGATCGCTAGCCTGCGGCTGCTCTCAGCCCTCTGTCTCGCTGCCCTGCTGGCAGCCTGCGCCAGTTCGCCCTCATCAAGCCTGGGCGAGTTGCCACGCACTCCAGATGCCAGCATCGAGCAACTGCTCGACCAGGCCGCCACCAGCAAGACACCGGAAAAAGCCGCACTGTTGCGCCTGAGCGCGGCAGACTTGGCTCACACGCAAAAAGACAACGCACGTGCCTCGCAGATTCTTGAGCAGGTGCCGCTGGAATCACTCAAGCCTGCACAACAGGTCTTTGCCAGCACCTTGAGCGCCGAACTGGCGATGGGCCGTAATCAGCCCAAAGCTGCACTCAGCGCCTTGAGCCACCCCAGCCTGGCCCGCCTGAGCGAACTGCCGAAGGAGCAACAGGCTCGTACCTACAGCGTGCGCGCTGCTGCCCTTGAGGCCGACGGCCAAACCCTGGCGGCTGCCCAGGAGCGTGTTCAGTTGGCACCATTGCTCGCGGGCAACGCAGCCAACGCCAACCACGAAGCCATCTGGAGCCTGGTTTCCGCCCTGCCGAGCGAGCAACTGCAGAGCGTCAGCATGGGTAGCGACCCCTTGGCCGGTTGGGCCAGCCTGGCGCTGGCCGTGAAAAACGCAGGCACGCTGGAACAGCAACAGGTCGCCATCGAAACCTGGCGCGGCCAACACAGCGAACACCCTGCTGCCCTGCAACTGCCGCTGCCATTGGTAAAACTCAAGCAACTGGCCAGTCAACCATTGACCAAAATTGCCCTGCTGCTGCCGCAGGAAGGTCAGTTGGCATCGGTAGCCCGCGCCCTGCGTGACGGTTTCATGGCTGCACACCTGCAAGCCCAGCAAGCCGGCCAGCAACCACCTGCAATCCAGGTGTTCGACAGCTCGCGCCTGACATCCCTGGATGACTTCTATCGTCAGGCACAGGCTGCCGGCGTACAACTGGTGATCGGCCCGCTGGAAAAACCACTGGTCAAACAACTGAGCACCCGCAGCCAACTGCCTATCACCACCCTCGCCCTGAACTACAGCGACGTCGGCCAAGGCAACCCACCACAACTGTTCCAGTTCGGCCTGGCCGCCGAAGACGAGGCACGTGAAGTGTCCCGCCGCGCTCATGCCGATGGCATGCGCCGCGCTGCAGCCCTGGTGCCACGCGGCGAATGGGGCGACCGCGTGCTCAAGGCCTTCCGTCAGGACTGGGAAGCCAAAGGCGGCACCCTGATCGCAGCCGAGCATATCGACCAGCCTGTGGCACTCGCCCAGCAAATCGCCGAACTGTTCCAACTGCGCCAAAGCGAAGGCCGCGCGAAGAGCCTGCAGAGCACGGTAGGCGGTAACGTTTCGGCACAGCCGTCACGCCGCCAGGACATCGACTTCATCTTCCTCGCTGCCACCCCGCAGCAGGCCCAGCAAATCAAGCCGACCCTGAACTTCCAGTACGCCGGCGACGTACCCGTGTACGCAACCTCGCACCTGTACAGCGCCTCAGGCGACGTCAACCAGTACAACGACATGAACGGCATTCGCTTCTGCGAAACCCCATGGCTGCTCGATACCGGCAATTCGCTGCGTCAACAGGTCGTTCGCCAATGGCCACAAGCCGGCGGCAGCCTGGGTCGCCTTTATGCCATGGGTATTGATGCGTACAGCCTCGCGCCGCGCCTGAGCCAGCTCAAGGCACTGCCAGACACCCGTATCGAAGGCTTCTCCGGCAGCCTGAGCATGGGCCAGAGCCAGCGCATCGAACGCCAACTGCCCTGGGCGGAGTTCTCCGCCGGCCAGGTCAAACGCTTGCCCGATACACCACGCTAATGCCCGACAGTTCGCGCCAGAAGGCCGGCCAAGCCGCCGAACAGCAGGCCTTGCAGTACCTTCAGGGACAAGGTCTGCACCTGCTGGCGCAGAACTGGCGATGCAAACGCGGCGAGCTTGATCTGGTCATGCTCGACAGCGATACAGTAGTATTCGTCGAAGTTCGTTACCGGCTGCACGCAAGCTTCGGCGGCGCACTCGGCAGTATCGATGCCCGCAAGCAGGAAAAACTGGCGCTGGCCGCCGAACATTTTCTGCAACAGGAAGCACGATGGGCCAGGCACCCTTGCCGATTCGATGTCATTGCCCTGCAAGGTCGCGGCCATGCAGGGCAAGCACTCGAATGGCTGAAAAATGCCTTCGAATGCTAAGCCAGCGCCTGGCAATGCATCGTTTACCCACCGAACTCAATTTGCTCTTTGCTTCACGGGCTGCACAGTCATGTGCCGGGGTATCCGGCTTCCCGACGCGCCCGGCCAGCCGCCCCACTTAAGGTCACACTGATGGACATGCAATCCCGAATTCGCCAGCTTTTCCAGGCCAGCATCAACACCAAGCAACAGGCGATGGACGTCCTTGCACCTCACATCGAGCAAGCCAGCCAGGTGATGGTCAATGCCCTGCTCAATGAGGGCAAGATGCTCGCATGCGGCAACGGTGGGTCGGCCGGCGACGCCCAGCACTTTTCCTCGGAACTGCTGAACCGCTTCGAACGTGAACGCCCAAGCCTGCCAGCGATCGCCCTGACGACCGACAGCTCGACCATCACCTCGATCGCAAACGATTACAGCTACAACGAGGTGTTCTCCAAGCAGATCCGTGCCCTTGGCCAACCCGGCGATGTGCTGCTGGCAATTTCGACCAGCGGCAACTCGGCAAACATTATTCAAGCGATCCAGGCCGCACATGATCGCGAAATGATTGTCGTAGCTCTGACTGGGCGCGACGGGGGCGGTATGGCTTCGTTGTTGCTGCCAGAGGACGTCGAGATTCGTGTCCCGGCAGACGTCACCGCACGCATCCAGGAAGTCCACCTGCTGGCGATCCACTGTCTCTGCGATCTGATCGACAGCCAATTGTTTGGGAGTGAAGAATGACCGCAAAACGCCTGGGCCTGATGGCCCTGACCTTGTGCCTCGGCCTGAATGCCGGTTGCAGCTCGGTAATTAGCGCAAGCCGCGAAGCCCCGATCGAGGATGATCGCGGCACGCGCACACTCGGCAGCAAGATTGACGACTCACTGATCGAAACCAAGGTGGCGGTGAACGTCGCCAAGGCCAGTCCCGACCTGGACAAGAATTCGCACATTGTCGTAAGCAGCTACAACGGTATCGTGCTGCTGGCGGGCCAGACCCCCCGCGCCGACCTCAAGAGCCTCGCCGAACAGGCCGCAAGCCAGGTTCAACGCGTCAAGAAGGTGCATAACGAACTGCAGGTCATCCAGCCCTCTTCGCTGCTCGCCCGCAACAATGACACCTGGCTGACCACCAAGATCAAAACCCAGATGCTGGCCGATGCCAACATACCCGGTTCGCGCATCAAGGTGATCACCGAGAACGGTATCGTCTACCTCCTCGGCCTCATGACCCAGCAAGAGGCCGCACGCGCAACCAGTCTGGTTCAGGGTGTGTCCGGGGTACAGAAGATCGTCAAGCTGTTCGAGTACATCGACTGATCCACAGCCTGACGCACCATCGACTGCCCGGACTCCGGGCATCGCGCACAAAAAAGGCGATCCACCTGGATCGCCTTTTTTGTTACTTGACCACTTTCAAGCTAGGCCGGCCACTTGGGCGCGGCGGTGGATTGTCGGTGTCATCGCCCGATTCATCCTCCCCCTCAAGCTCGTCGTCGTCCACCAGAGGCGGCTCAAGCTCGAACACCATACCCTGACCATTCTCTCGAGCGTAAATGCCCAGAATCGCACCTGTGGGCACGTAGAGGGTATGCGCAACGCCACCAAAGCGACCCTCGAAGCTCACGGCCTCGTTATCCATGTGCAAATGACGCACGGCACTGGGCGAAATGTTCAAGACGATCTGACCATCACTGGCAAAGCCTTGCGGCACCTGTACCGCCGGGTACTCGGCATTGACCAGCATATGCGGCGTGCAATCGTTGTCCACGATCCACTCATACAACGCACGCACCAAATAAGGGCGACTGGAGTTCATAAACGGCTCCTTAAAACCTAACGCATTTCACGTTCAGCAGCGGACAGGCTCGCCTGGAAAGCTTCACGAGCGAACTGGCGCTCCATGTAGTCCAGCAACGGTTTTGCCGGCCGCGGCAATTCAATACCCAACACCGGCAAACGCCAGAGTATGGGCAGTAGACAACAGTCGACCAGACTTTGCTCCTCGCTCAAGAAACAAGGTTTTTCAGCAAACAGCGGAGAAACGCCGGTAAGGCTCTCTCGCAGCTCTTTGCGCGCCTGAGCGCGCGCGCTGTCCTTGCTGCGCGGATCAAGAATCAGATCAACCAACCCACACCAGTCGCGCTGGATGCGGTGTATCAGCAACCGGCTGTTGGCTCGGGCTACCGGATACACCGGCAGCAAGGGCGGGTGCGGATAACGCTCGTCGAGGTACTCCATCACCACGGTCGACTCAAACAACGCCAGATCGCGATCAACCAGTGTCGGCAGACTGCCGTAAGGGTTCACTTCAATCAGCTTTGCCGGCTGCTGACCAGCAGGCACATCAATGATCTGGACACTGACCCCCTTCTCGGCGAGAACAAGGCGTACCCGATGAGAATAGTGGTCAGCGGGGTCGGAGTAGCAGGCTAACCGGTTGGTCACGCCCATGGTGATCCTCCTCGCGAATGTAATTATGAATGGTACAAATGCAAACGCGCCCTGCGGACACCCCTGCGTTGCAGAGGCGCCCCAGGGCGCGTTCAACTACCAGAAACTACTGCGTGATCAGTGCACGTCCTTCCAGTATTCGCGCTTGAGCAGGTAAGCGAATACGAAGAAGAAGGCCAGGTACAGCAGCACGTAAGTACCGATGCGCTGGCTTTCCAGTTTGACCGGGTTGGCCGAGTACGCCAGGAAGGTCACCAGGTTCTTGACCTTCTCGTCGAACTGCTCTTCGTTCAGGGTACCGGATTTCGGCACGATGGTCAGCTGGTCACACGCCTCATGGGTCAACGGCGTACCGGTCAGCGGGTCGAATTGCTTCTTGCCGTCAGTGACGATCTGGACCTGCTTGCAACCGATGACCTGCCGACCCTGCAACCCTACCAGCACGTTAGGCATGCCCACGTTAGGGAACACGGTGTTGTTCACACCCCAAGGACGCGCCTTGTCCTCATAGAAGCCATGCAGGTAGCTGTAGAGCCAGTCAGTACCACGCACCCGGGCAACCAGGGTCAGGTCAGGCGGCGCGGCGCCAAACCAGGCCTTGGCATCGTTGGGCTGCATGCCGACTTTCATGTGATCGCCGATCTTGGCACCGGTGAACACCAGCTTCTCGAGCATCAGCTCATGCGGGATACCGAGGTCATCGGCAACGCGCTCGTAACGCTGGAACTTGGCGCCGTGGCAACCCATGCAATAGTTTGCAAAGGTGCGCGCACCGTCCTGCAGAGCGGCCTTGTCAGTCAGATCGATATCAACCTTCTGCAGCTCGACGGTTTCACCACCGGCAGCAAAGGTCAACGAAGGCATCACTGCCAGAATCAATACTGCAAATAGCTTTTTCATCAGCCAGTCACCCTTTCCGGAACCGGTTTGGTCTTCTCGAGCCTGGTATAGAACGGCATCAGAATGAAGTAGGCGAAGTACAGGAAGGTACATACCTGCGACAGTAAGGTACGACCCGGAGTCGGCGCCAGAACACCCAGCACGCCCAGGATCACGAACGAAATGCAGAACACCACCAGCCAGATCTTGCTCAGCCAGCCTTTGTAGCGCATCGATTTGACCGGGCTACGGTCAAGCCAAGGCAGCACGAACAGCACGGCAATGGCGGCACCCATGGCTACGACACCAAGCAGCTTGTCAGGGACGGCACGCAGAATCGCGTAGAACGGCGTGAAGTACCATACAGGCGCAATGTGCGCAGGTGTCTTGAAGGCGTTCGCCTGCTCGAAGTTCGGCTTCTCGAGGAAGTAACCGCCCATTTCCGGGAAGAAGAACACGATCAGACAGAAGACGAACAGGAAGACCACGACACCGACGATATCCTTGACGGTGTAGTACGGATGGAAAGGAATGCCGTCGAGCGGAACACCGTTCTCATCTTTCAGCTTCTTGATGTCGACACCATCCGGGTTGTTCGAACCTACTTCGTGCAGCGCCAGAATGTGCAGCACTACCAGACCCAGAATCACGATTGGCAGGGCAATCACGTGCAAGGCGAAGAAGCGGTTCAGGGTAATACCGGAGATCAGGTAGTCACCACGAATCCATTGGGTGAGGTCATCACCGATGACCGGGATCGCACCGAACAGCGAGATGATCACCTGGGCACCCCAGTAGGACATCT
>JAEAMF010001116.1_pt1 | contig 22281 bp, 19 predicted proteins | sample 8958721 | NCBI WGS metagenome assembly JAEAMF01 (sample SAMN16933255, study PRJNA681124) | bioreactor sludge metagenome | isolation source: anaerobic bioreactor treating anionic surfactant - SDBS | place: India: Bengaluru | collected 2019-02-28
AAGCGTCATTTCTCAAAGGAGGTATCTCATGGCGATCAAAGGCGGTCATCTGGTTGCACGGTATCTGAAAGAAGTCGAAGGCGTTGGGACCGTGTTTGCCCTATCCGGCGGGCACATCGAGGCGATCCTGGACGGCTTCACGCAGTACCAGATCCGCGCCGTCGACGTGCGTCACGAACAGGTGGCGGCAATGGCGGCCCACGCGTGGTCGGTTTATACGGGGCAGACGGGCGTGTGCCTGGTTACCGCCGGTCCGGGCTTTACCAATGCCCTTACCGGAATCGCCAATGCATACCTGGACAACGCCCCGCTGGTGGTTCTGTGCGGGAAGCATCCGCTGAAGGAGGACCTCCGGGGCGCCCTCCAGGAGATGAACCAGATCGACATGGTGAAGCCCATCACGAAATGGGCCGCCACCTGTTACGAAACGAAGAGGATCCCGGAATATCTCTCGATTGCGTTCCGCCACGCCACCATGGGAAGACCCGGACCCGTGTTCCTCGAACTCCCGCCCGATATCCTGAACGTCAGCATCCCCGAGCAGGATGCGCCGCTTCCGGAGCACCATACACGGAAATACACGGTCCACCCTGACGATGCCGACCTGAAACAGGCGGCCGATCTCATCAACGGCGCCAAACAGCCGCTGTTCCTCGGGGGCAGCGGCGTGGGATTCAGCGGCTGCGGGAGCATCCTGAAGCAGTTCGTTGAAAAGACGGGCATCCCTTTCATCCTGCTCAATTACGGAAGGGGGGAGCTTCCCGACAACCATCCCCAATCCATTTGGGATGTCGGCAACATCGGTATGATGGTGACATTGGCGCAGGCCGATATGGTCGTCGTCGCGGGTCTGCGGCTCAACTGGCTGATGCAGTCGGGGGCCGTCATCCCCCCTTCGGTCAAAGTCGTGAGGATCGACATCGACCCGCATGAGATCGACCGAAACCGGCAGGCCGATGCGGGACTCGTCGGGGATCTTGATTCGGTCCTGAACCAGCTCCTTCCGTATGTGGAGAAAAACGATCACGGCGCCTGGCTCAAAACACTGCGCGCCGCGTCGGCCGCATTCATCGATTCCGAAATCAAGGCGCGCGAGACGCCGTCCGAGCCCATCCACCCGATACGCCTGGCCGCTCAGATTCAGAAAGTCGTAGGCGATGACGCCTACTATGTCACGGACGGCGGAGACACGGTTTACTTCGGCCTCGTGCACTTCACGTCGAAATTAAAAGCGGGCGTTGTGGGAACCGCGTCAGGCCTTCTCGGATGCCTGGGAACCGGGATCCCCTTTGCCATGGCCGCGAAGCTCGCCCATCCCGACAAGCGGGTGATCCTGCTCAACGGGGACGGCTCCTTCGGGTTCAACGCCATGGAGTTCGACACGATGCTCCGCCACAACATCCCCGTCGTCTGCGTCATCAACAACGACTGCGCTTGGGGGATGGTCAAACACGGACAAGAGCTGTCCATCGGCAAGGACCGGTGCCAATGCACGGTATTGGATCTCCGGCGTTACGACAAAATGGTGGAGGGGCTCGGGGGCCACGGCGAGTTCGTCACAAAGGACGAGGAGATCATCCCTGCCGTAGAACGGGCGCTGAAATCCGGAAAGCCGGCCTGCGTGAACGTGATGACCGATCCTTCCGTGATGAGCCCGGCGTCGGTGATCTTCTACCAGGCGCTCAAAATGGAGTGAGTGCGGGAGGGTTCCATGCAGGCGTTGCAATTTCTTGTCTCCACGGCGAAATTTGTCGTTCTGAAACCGCTGGGCGCCCTGTTCCCGTTTCTGTTCTACAAGGGACCGCTGGCGACCATCCGGCTTGCCGATATCCCGGAACCGGCCCTGCCGGGGCCGGACTGGGTGAAGCTGCGGACGCTGATGTGCGGGTTCTGCGGCTCAGACCAAAGCCTGATTTTCCTCAAGGATTCCCCCACCGCGTCGCCCTTTACCTCCTTTCCCTGTGTGCTCGGGCATGAGTTGTCCGGTGAAATCGTTGAAGCCGGCAAAGCGGTGACGCATTGCAGGGTGGGCGATCGCGTCACGATGTCGCCCGGCCTGACGTGCGTGCCCCGGGGGATTGATCCGCCCTGCGCGAGATGCGGGGCCGGCCGGCCCGGCAGTTGCGAAAACACGGCCCGGGGCCGTCTGGCCCCGGGCATGTTCACGGGGATCTGCAGGGATGTCGGCGGCGGATTTGCCCCGTATCTCGTGGCGCATAAAAGCCAGATCTACCCCCTGCCGGAAGGGGTATCCATCGAAGCGGGGGCCATGATGGAGCCGCTGGGTGTGACGCTTCAAGCCGTCATGGATAACCGGCCGGAGGCCGATGACAAGGTGCTTGTCATCGGCGGAGGGGTCATCGGCAACCTGGTCGTCCAGTCGATCCGGGCGTTCGGCATTCCCTGCTCCATCACGGTGGCCGAGCCGTCGCCGTTCCACGCGGAGCTGGCGGCCAAGGCCGGCGCGGACCACACCGTGACGGACGGAGACATCCCGGGCGCCGCCGGAAGGATCACCGGCGCTCAAGCCTACAAGCCGCTCCTGGGCAAGGACATCCTCATGGGCGGTTTCACGAAGATCTTCGACTGCGTCGGGCATACGGACACGCTGCGCGCGGCAATGCGGGTTCTGGCCGGAGGCGGAACGCTGAGCATCGTCGGCATCGGGGATGAGGTCAAGCTCGACCTGACGCCGTTGTGGCTGAAGCTCCAGACGATCAAGGGAGTCTATGCGCACGGGGTCAACCTCGTCGACGGCCGGCGCGAACATGTCTTCGAGACGGCCCTGCGGTTTGCCTCCTCGGGCCGGGTGCGCCTGCACGAGATGGTCACGCATACGTTTCCTCTCGCGCGTTATCGGGACATGATTGCGGTCAACAGGCATAAATCGGCGAACCGGGCGGTCAAGACGGCCGTCTCCTTCTTGCCGTGAATGGCAGGATGCAGCCGGGCGTTTTCATTCCTGTTCAAGAACGACCACGGAAGCAGTGATTCCGGAAGATTGATTTGGGTGTGGACGGATGTCCATGAAGAAACGACAAATCATCGTAAACGATCTCATGCAGGAGAATTACGTCTATGATGCGAGCGAACCGATCGGGGGAAATTTTCATCCGGACTTTTCACCCGAATTGACCCCCATGCAGATGCTCGAAATGGGGGTTTTCGGCGGCAAATACTTGACCGATTGCATCCATGAGTTTCCGCAAAGCTGGTTCAGGAATGCGAGGCTTTGTCCGGAACGTCACGACCCGGCGTTGAATTTCTTCGGGATCAACGCTTCCCAGCCGTTATCGGTTTGGCGGGCGAAAGGCTGGATTTATCCTGAAGACCCCAGAGGATGGTTTCAATGGTATTGTCGATACTACATCGGAAGAAGATGTCCGGATGACGAACGGCAGATCGGACGATGGAAGGCGATGAAGAGGCATATTGCGCAAATCCGGAAGCATTGCAGACCGGGCGATCCTCTTTGCCGGCCGAGGCAGAGACAGGCATTGCTAAACTGGTCCTATGATAGTAGAAGAATCTGATGCTGAACGCATCCGGCCGCAGAAAAGAAACGGGAAAACAGCGAATGAAAAGCCGGCCGGATTTTTCATTCCGAACGAGGAGACCCCATCGATGAAGCAGTTGGAAGAGTGCCGTCAAATTCTCGAGGATCCGAATGGTTATGTGAAAAGACTCAAGGCGGATAGCGGCAGGAAAATCGTCGGAACCTACTGTTCCTATGCGCCGGAGGAGATCATCCTCGCTGCCGGGGCTCACCCGGTGCGTCTCTTCGGCTCGGGGGAGAAGATCCGTCTGGCCGAAACCCACCTCCAGTCTTACTGCTGCTCGCTGGTTCGGGGCGCTTTGGAAGACGCGCTCGGCGGGAGGGTCGACTTCCTTGACGGCGTGGTCTTTCCCCATACCTGCGACTCGATCCAGCGCCTCTCCGACATCTGGCGGCTGAATGTGCCCGCCTGTTTTCATCTGGACGTGGTTCTGCCGGTGAAGCTCGATACGGACGGCGCGCGGCGATATTTGACGGATGTGCTGAATCGTTTCCGCCGGGAGCTGGGGGAGAAGCTGGGCGTGTCGATCACCGATGGGGACCTCCGACGCGCCATCGGGACCACGAACCGGATTCGCTCCGCCCTGATGAAGATCGATGACCTCAGAGGGGAGAGGCCGGGCATCCTCAGCGGGAGCGATCTGTATGTGCTGGTCCGGGCGGCAATGGTCATGGAGAGGATCCGTGCGGCCTCGCTTCTGGAGGAGGTTGCGGATGACCTGACGAAACGCTCCGGATCGGCGATCGGCCGGCAGCCGAAGCGGATCCTCCTTTCCGGCGGGGTCTGCAACCACCCCGACATCCATGCCATCATCGAGGAGGCGGGCGGCGCGGTGGTCGGAGACGACCTCTGCACCGGGTCCCGGTATTACGCGGGCCTGACGGACGAAAAGGCCGATCCCGTCACGGCCATCGCCGGGCGCTATCTGGAGCGGGTGGTCTGCCCGGCGAAGCACCGGGGGCTGTCCGACCGGGCGGACCATCTCGTCCGGCTGGTCCGGGAGAAGAGGGCGCAGGGGGTGATCTTCTTCCTGCTGAAGTTCTGCGATCCCCACGCGTTCGATTACCCCTATCTCAAGGAGGCGCTGGACCGGGCGGGGGTTCCGAGCATGCTCATGGAGGTCGAAGACCGTCTTCCTGCCGAGGGCCAGCTCCGGACGCGGTTTGAGACGTTTGTCGAGATGATCTGAGAAAAACGGGAGAGGATGATGGCGGAAAAAGACGAGGCGAAGGAAAAGCGGAAGATCAAGGCGGTCAAGAGGATGAAGGAGATCATGACCGCCTATTATATTGACGCGAAGACCGCGGAACAGACGGGCAAAAAGGTCGCCTGGATCACGAGCGGCGGGCCGGTGGAGCCGCTGATCGCGATGGACGTCATCCCCGTCTATCCGGAGAACCACGGGGCGATGATCGGGGCGAGCAAGATGGGGGTGGATCTCTGCGAAAAGGCGGAGGCGATGGGGTATTCGAGCGACCTGTGCTCCTACGCCCGCTCGGACATCTCGTGCGCGACGGTGAACGGCGGGCCGATCGGCGGCCTCCCCCGGCCCGATATGCTCGTCTGCTGCAACAACATCTGCGGCACGGTCCTCAAGTGGTACGAGGTGCAGGCAAGGTTTTTCAAGGTGCCGCTCTTCATCCTGGATACGCCTTTCTGCCACACGGAATTCACCGAAGAGGCCCGTCGCTACGTGCAGGAACAGATCAATGAGTACATCGCGTTCCTGGAGGAGTCCTGCGGGAAAAAGCTCGATTTCGACCGGATGCAGGAGGTCGGGCGGCTCTCGGTGGAGGGGCAGCGCCTCTGGCAGGCGGTCCTCGACACGGCGATCAACCGGCCCGCGCCTCTGTCCGCTTTCGATGCCTTCTTCCATCTTGCGCTGATCGTGACCCTGCGCGGGACGCAGCAGGCCGTGGACTATTACCGGTTGCTGCTGGCCGAGATGCGGGAGCGTGTCGCATCCGGCATCGGCGCCGTTCCGAACGAAAGATACCGCCTCCTCTGGGACAACATCCCGGTCTGGTTCCGGACGAAATGGCTCTCCGAAAAGTTCGCGTCCCACGAGGCCTGCCTGGTTGCGGACACTTACACCTCGGCCTGGTGCGGATCCCTGAAATACGTCGATGAGAACAACTTTCTGGGGACAATGGCCGAGTGCTACACCCGGATCTACCTGAACATCGGCGTCGACGAGATGGCCCGGCAGGTGATCGAGATGGTCGACAAGTACAAGGCGGACGGCCTCGTCATGCACTCCAACCGGAGCTGCAAGCCTTACTCGCTCGGCCAGTACGACATCCAGCGGATCGTCGGGGAGCAAAAGGGGATCCCGACGCTGATGATCGAGGCGGACATGGTGGATGAACGGAGCTTCTCCGAAGGGCAGATCGAAACGCGGATCGAAGCGTTCATCGAGATGCTGCGGGAAAAGGAAAAACGATGAAGATCCATGTCACGGATGAGTTTATCGCGCTGGCCTCCCTGAACAGCCCCTCCCGCCGGGAGGGGCGGGTGGCCGATTACCTGGTTGCGAGGCTCAACGAGCTGGGTCTCCACGCGGTGGCGGACGACTCGGCGCCCCAAACGGGTTCGGATACGGGAAACCTGATCGTGCGCGTGCCCGGCAATGCCGACGGGCCCACCATCCTTCTCTGTGCGCACATGGATACGGTCGGCCCCACGGAAGGGATGGTTCCGGTCGTCCGGGAGGGTGTGGTCTACAGCAACGGGGAAACCGTCCTCGGGGCGGACGACAAGGCCGGGATCGCCATCATTCTCACCGTGCTGGCCGATCTGAAAGACGGAGGCATTCCGCATGGGCCGGTTGTGGCCGCCTTTACCGTCCAGGAGGAGGTGGGGCTGTTCGGTGCGCATTTTCTTCCCGAGGATCTCCGGGCGGACTTTGGCTATGTCCTCGACGGCGACGGCCCCGTGGGCAACATCGTTCATCGGGCGCCCTCGAAGGTGAATCTCGATTTTGTGATCGAGGGCCGGGCCGCCCATGCCGGAATCTCCCCCGAGAAGGGGGTGAATGCGATCGTTGCCGCGGCCGCGGCCATCGCCCGCCTTCGTTCCGGACGACTCGACCGCGAGACGACGTCGAACGTGGGCCTCATCAACGGCGGGAAAGCCCGAAACATCGTTCCGGACCGTGCGGAAGTGGCTGTCGAGGTCCGGAGCATCGACAGGGGGAGATTGGAGAACGAGATCCGGGATATGGTGGGCGCGTTTGAGGAGGCGGCCGCAACCGCCGGCGCGGTGGTGAAGGTTCGGCGGGAGGTTTCCTTCGAGGCCTTTGCCATTGCCGAAACGCATCCCGTTGTGGCCAACGCTTTCCGCGCCGCGCGCTCGCTGGGGATCGAAGCGCGGCTCTGGACGACCGGCGCCGGCATGGATGCCAACATCTTCAACCTCCGGGGAGTGCCCTGCGTGGGGCTGGGGATCGGCATCGAGGATTCCCATTCGCCGAAGGAGCACATTGCCGTTAACCAGATGGAGATGGGGGTTCGGTTTATCGAGGCCCTGCTTGCGGAAGCGGTTCCCCGGTAGCCCCTGGGGGCAGGATTCAACCTTTCGGGATGAGAGGGCCGGCGATCGTTCCGCTGCCGAAACGGGACGACGATTCCGCGATGGAAAAAAGAGGGTGTCATTCCGTATGCGTGAAATTCATCGCCTGAACGGCACCGAGCCGCGGCAAGGGGAACGGGCATGGGAAAAGAGATCATCGAACTGATCGTTGCGCTGATCCGGAACCTGTCCGTGTTCATGATTCTCGCCTATCTGCTGACACGGATTCCGCTCTTCGGCGATGTGCTGAACCGCAATTTTTCCGTGAAGAACCGCGTGTTTTTGACCCTGATTTTCGGTGTCTTTTCCATCTATGGGACGATCACGGGCATCGAGATTTTTGGCGGCATGGCCAATTTCCGGGATCTCGGGCCCGCCATAGCCGGCCTCTTGGCGGGGCCGCTCGTCGGGTCGCTCGCCGGCCTCATCGGCGGGATTTACCGTTACCCCCTGGGCGGGATGACGGCCCTTCCCTGCGCGCTGGCACCGATCCTGGCCGGTCTTCTCGGCGGGTTTCTCTTCCGGATCAAACGGGGCAGGGAAATCCGGATCCGGGAAGCGGTGCTGCTGATGGCCGTGATGGAGATTCTCCACATCGGGATGGCGCTGGCCATCTCCGGCACCAGTGCAGAGGTCGTTTCTCTGGTCAGCGCGGCGCTGCTCCCGATGATTGTTTCCAATGGCATCGGGATCGCCGTCTTTGTTTTCATGCTCGACAATCTTGCCCGCGAGCGGCGCATCGAGGCCGCCAAACACCGAATCGACAGCGAACTGACCATCGCCCGGGAAATCCAGATGAGCATGGTTCCCAAACCAAAGCCGTCCGGGGGATCCCATTCGGAAGAGGAAATTTACGCGGTGATGAAACCGGCCAAGGAGGTGGGCGGCGACCTGTACAATTTCTTCCCGGTCGGCGCGGATCGTCTCTTCATTGTGATCGGGGATGTGGCCGGCAAGGGGGTGCCGGCATCCATGCACATGGCCATCACGCAGAAGCTCATCCGGGCGGAAGCGCGCAACGGCGAGAGCAGCCCCGCCGGTTTGCTGGCCCGTCTGAACCGGGAACTCTGCGACGGCAACGAGACCATGACCTTCGTAACCCTTTTCGCGGGTTTCTTCGACCGACGGACCGGGGAGGTGGTTTTCAGCAACGCCGGGCACAACCCCCCGTATCTGGTTCGCCCGGAGGGGACGACGATTTTGGACGTTCCGCCCGCCATGGCTGCCGGCGTTCAGGAGAACATCGTTTACGAAAATCGAACGATCCGGCTTCAGCCGGGAGAAATCCTTTTCCTGTTTACCGACGGGGTCACGGAGGCGATGGATGCAGCCGGGAAACTTTACTCGGACGGGCGGCTACAGGCAACGCTGAACCGTTTCCACCATCTGCATCCGGCGGCGTTGTGCGAGGAAATCCTTGCCGACATCACGCGTTTCGTGGGGTCGAATGCACAGAGCGATGATATCACCATGCTTGCGTTGCGGTGCAACGGCCGGGAACCGACCGGTGAAGGGGCTGCGGCGGCAAACCGATTTTCTATGGAGAAGGGGGCCTGATGGAGATCTGGGAGAATCGGCACGGGAGCGTCGTCATCCTGGCGGTGCACGGCAAGTTTGACGCCTCAACGGCGACGCTCTTCGATGCGCGGGTGACGCCGCTGCTGGAAAAGGGGGAGAAGAACTTTCTGATCGACTTCGCCCATCTGGAATACATCAGCAGCGCCGCCCTTAGAAGGCTGCTGATATTGGCCAAGGGGGCGGGCCGGGCCGGCGGGAAGGTGGTCCTCGTTTCCCTGCAGGGTCCCATCCGGGAGATCTTCGATATGGCCGGCTTTACGCCACTGTTCCCGATGCACGCCTCCGTGGAGGAGGCGTTGCGTTCGTTTTGAATCCGACCAAAGGAGCATCCGATGCCTCAGAAGCCCTCCAATCTGCTTTTTGGCGTCGATGAGCATCCGGGCTGGACCGCCCTGATCCTGTTGGGGCTCCAGCACATCTCCGTGATGTCCATCGCGTTCATCTTCCCGGTCGTGATCGTGGAGGCGATCGGGGGCGCCCCCTCGCAGGCGCGCGACCTGATCGGGATGGCAATGCTGGCGACGGGGGTGGGGACGATCCTTCAGGGCCTCCATCGGGGTCCCGTCGGCTCCGGCTACCTGTGCCCGCTGGTGAACGGACCCGCCTTCCTCTCCGCATCGCTGCTGGCCGGGAAGGCGGGCGGCCTGAGCCTGATTTTCGGGATGACGGCCGCCGCGGGCTGCTTCGAGGCCGTTTTCTCCCGCTTTTTGGCGAGGATGCGCGCCATTTTCCCCGCTGAGGTGACCGGCACCATCGTGATGATGGTGGGGATCGAGATCATCCCGATCGCCGTCCATAAATTTCTCGGGATCGACCAGCATCACCAGACGCCGCACATGAGATCCGTTCTGGTGGCTTTCATTACGCTGGCGGCCATGGCCGGCTTCAATGTCTGGGGGGCGGGAAAGCTCCGACTTTACTCGGTGCTGCTGGGGATGATCGTCGGGTACGCAGCGGCCTTTTCCGCCGGCATTCTGACCCCTCTGCAGATCCGGACCATGCTCGAGGCCCCGCTCTTTTCGTTCCCGGCGATGGGCCATTACGGGCTCTCCCTCAACCCGGCGCTGCTGGTTCCCTTTCTCGTGGCCGCCCTCTCTTCGGCGCTCAAGACGATGGGGGATGTCACCACCTGCCAGAAGATCAACGACACCCAGTGGAAAAGGCCCGACATGGTCAACATCAGCCGCGGGGTCCTGGCCTGCGCCGCGGGGAACCTCTTCTCGGGGCTTCTGGGCGCCCTCGGCCAGTCCGTCTCTTCGAGCAACATCGGCCTTTCCATCGCCACCGGGGCGACGAGCCGCCGGATCGCATACAGCACCGGGGCCATCCTGATCCTGCTCGCCTTTTTCCCAAAGCTCTCCTCCGTCTTTGTCATCATGCCGACGCCGATCATGGGGGCCTCGCTGATCTTTGCCGTGAGTTTCATGATCCTCGCCGGCATCCAGATCATCATGTCGCGGATGATCGACTCCCGGAAGACCTTCGTCATCGGCATCTCCGTGATCTTCGGTCTCAGCGTCGATTTCGCGCCGGGACTCTACCGGGAGGTCCATCCCTGGATCCAGCCGTTTTTCGCCTCGTCTCTTTCGCTGGCCACGATCTGCGCCGTTCTGCTGAACCTTTTCTTCCGGATCGGAATCGCCAAATCGGCAACCCTGAACCTGTCGCCGGGAGTGGATCCGTCGGACAGGATCTATCAGTTCATGGATCAGCGGGGGCGGCTCTGGGGGGCGCGGAGCGAGGTGATCGGGAAGGCGATGGGGGCGATGAACGAATTTTTTGAGGCGGCCGCGGAACATGGCCTTACAGAAGAACCGATTGCCATGACCGTCCGGTTCGACGAGTTCAACCTCCAGGCGGAGATCTCCTACCGGGGGACGCCGATCGAACTGCCGACCGTCCGGCCGGACGCCGGAGAACTGCTGACCGACGACAAGGCGCCGCTGAGGCTTGCCGGATACATGATCCGCAGACTGTCCGACCGGACCGAAATTGAATCCGCCACCGACCGAACCGTTATACGGCTCCATTTCGTCCATTAAGCCGGATACTTTTTAGCCATTCGGATGAGATTGTGTATAAAAAACATCCAACCCTTTGCAGATCTGAAAGAAGGGATGGAGCCCGGCATTCATTATTTCAAATAGATAGGTCTCCTCCGATCGTGGTATGCGGTTTGCAAGATCCGATACAGCAAAGAAAACGGGGCGTGAGAGGGTATCCGATATGAGAAGACTGCTTTTGTTTCTGGTCTGCGTTGGTTTCTGTCTCGGGGCGATGCGGCCGACGGCCGTTGCGGAAGGGCCGGTCCGGAAGGGTGAAATGCTGGATCTCGACCGGTGCATTGCCATCGCGCTGTCGAGGCATCCCGACATCCAGGCGGCCCAGGGCAGCCTGAGGGCCGGGGACAGCCGGATCGGTCAGGCCCGATCCGGGTATTATCCGCAGGTCAACGGATCCGTTGGATACAGCCGGACAGATCCGACGACGCACGGGGCGCAGGTTTACAACAGCTACTCCTCCAGGCTCTATCTGAGCCAGAATCTCTACGACTTCGGCAAGACCGCCACGCAGGTCAAGATCCAGGAGTTCAAGCGGGACTCCTCCCGTTCGGATCTGGATTCCATTCGCACGGAGGTGATTTTCGGGGTGAAGCAGGCCTACTTCGAACTTCTCCGGGCCGGCCGGAACCGGGATGTTTCCCGGGAGACGGTGGAACAGTTCCGGCATCACCTCGAGCAGGCCGGCGCCTTTTTCGATGTCGGCCTGAAACCGAAATTCGACGTGACCAAGGCCGAGGTCGATCTCTCCAACGCCAAACTGAACCTCATCAAGGCTGAAAATGCTTCCCGGTTGGCCCGCGTGACACTGAACAACGCCATGGGGCTGCCGGAGGCCCCGGATTACGAGGTGGAGGATCGGCTTTCCTCCGGGCGGCAGGATATGGATCTCGAGGAAGCCATCCGGAAGGCGTATGAGCGCAGGCCGGACCTGAAGGCGATGGCCCTGAAGCGAAAATCCCTGGAGCAGAGCATCGAACTTGTCCGGAAGGACTATTATCCGTCCCTAACGGGGAGCGCCGGCTACGGCTGGGGCGGGGGGGATTTTCCGCTGGATCGAGGCTGGAGTTTCGGCGCCGAGGTGAGTATCCCTCTCTTCACCGGATTTTCAACGCAATACGAGATCGCGGAGGCTCAGGCCAACCTGGACGTCCTGACGGCCAATGAGAATCTGCTCCGACAGGCGATCGATCAGGATGTCCGGCAGGCGTGGCTGAACCTGCGGGAGGCGGCGGAAAGGATTGTGGCGGCGGAATTGACGGTCCGTCAGGCGATCGAGAATCTGGAACTGGCCAACGGACGCTATGCATCGGGGGTCGGAAGCCCGATCGAGGTGACCGATGCGCTTGTGGCGGCCAGCAATGCAAAATTATCCGAAATATCGGCCCTCTATGACTACAAAATTGCACTGGCCGGTCTGGAGAGGGCGGTGGGAGAACCATGAAAAAAGGAATCGGGAAGATGTTGGTGTTGCTGATTTTGGCGGCTGTTCTGGCAGGCGGGGGATTTTACCTGCTGAAGAACAGGGAGAACGGTGTTCAATTCAAGACGGTGAAGGTGTCCCGGGGGGAGATTCGGGCGACGGTCACCGCGACGGGAACGGTGAGCGCGGTGACGACCGTGCTGGTGGGAACCCAGGTTTCGGGGACCATCAAGCAGATCTTCGTGGATTTCAATTCCCCGGTCAAAAAGGGTCAACTGCTGGCGCAGATCGATCCGGCGCTTTCCGAGGCGAAAGTCGCGCAGACCCGCGCCAATTTGAAGGCCGCCGAAGCCAACGTGGAAAAGGCGGAGGCTGCGCTACAGGACGCCGAACGGACGCTGGAGCGAAATCGGATCCTCTTTGCCCGAAATTTCATCGCCCGAAGCGATCTGGATACGGCAGAGACCAACCGGGTCTCGGCGCTGGCCCAGCTCAATCTGGCGAAGGCGCAGGTGGAACAGCAGAGCGCGGCCCTGAAGCAGGAGGAGACCAATCTGAACTACACCCGTATCCTTTCGCCGGTGGACGGGATCGTCATTTCCCGGAATGTGGACATCGGACAGACGGTGGCCGCGAGCTTTCAGACGCCGACCCTCTTCAGCATCGCCCAGGATCTGACCCGCATGCAGATCGATACGAACGTGGACGAGGCCGACATCGGAAAAGTCAAGGTGGGACAGTCGGTCCAATTCACCGTGGACGCCTACCCGGACCACACATTTTCCGGGCGGGTGTCGGAGATCCGGAATGCGCCTACAACGATCCAGAACGTCGTTACCTATAACGTCATCGTAAAAGTGGCCAATCCGGAGCTGAAGCTGAAACCCGGCATGACGGCCAATGTCTCCATCGTCACGGCGGTGGAAAGAAACGTTCTCACGATTCCCAATGCCGCTCTGCGTTTCAAATGGCAGCCGTCCGGCGATGCCGCGGCTGCCGTTGCGGCACCGCAACAGGCGGGGGACAGGCGCCCCGGCGAAGCAGCACCCGTCGCCGGCCTCCGGCAGGAAGAGCCCAAAAGGAGACCGACAGTGGCGGCGGAGGAGCCCACCGGTGCAAGACAGTCGCCGGGAGAACGCAGAGGCAATGGGGCGGCCGGTGCGGGAAAAACCAAAGATTCCGGCCGCACGGACGGGAACCGTGGAGGCAGTCTGACGGCAAGGCAGGGGGTTTGGGTGCTTGACGGCCAGACGCCGCGCCGGGTGCCCGTCGCCGTGGGGATCAGCGACGGGAGCATCACCGCCGTCCTGGCCGGAGAACTCAAAGAGGGGGATGCGGTGATCATCGAGGCGACGGGGCAGAAGAAGGACGCTTCTCAAAACCGCGGGCCAAGATTCTTCTGATGGGTGCATCGTGGCATTGATCGAAACGCGAAATTTGACGAAGGTCTACGAATTGGGGGAGAGCACCGTCCGCGCCCTCGACGGCGTATCCCTCTCGGTGGACCACGGGGAGTTCGTGGCCATCATGGGCCCTTCAGGCTCGGGAAAATCCACGTTCATGAATCTGATCGGCTGCCTCGATGTGCCGACCGGCGGACAATACCTGCTGGACGGGATGGATGTGGGCGACCGGGATCGGGACGAACTGGCCGAAATCCGCAACAAGAAAATCGGATTCGTTTTCCAGGGGTTCAATCTGCTTCCGCGCACCACGGCGCTGGAGAATGTGGAATTGCCGATGCTCTACGACGGGTGTGCCCCCGGGGAACGCCGGCAACGGGCGAGGGAGGCCCTGAGGACGATGGGCCTGGAGGGGCGGGAGCACCACCACCCGAAACAGCTCTCCGGCGGTCAGCAGCAGCGGGTGGCGATCGCGCGCGCCCTGGTCAACCGGGCGCCGTTGATCCTGGCCGACGAACCCACCGGCAATCTCGACACCCGCTCCAGCGTCGAGATCATGGAGCTGATCGTCCGGCTTAACCGGGAATCCGGGATCACGGTGATCCTCGTGACCCACGAAGCGGACATTGCCGACTTCAGCCGGCGGATCATCCGGTTCCGGGACGGTTGCGTCGTCAGCGACGAACCGTTGAAGAAGGGATAACCCATGATCAGTATCCCATCGACCTTCAGGATATCGCTTCGCGCGCTTCGGGTCAACAAGATGCGATCCGCGCTGACCATGCTCGGAATCATCATCGGCGTGGGCGCCGTGATCACGATGCTTGCCGTCGGGACCGGCGCCAGGGAGAGGATCTCCGCGCAGATGGCCAGCATCGGCAGCAATCTGCTGATCGTGTTGCCGGGGAGCAGCACCTCCGGCGGCATCCGGATGGGGAGCGGCACGCAATCCACGCTGACACTGGACGATGCCGAGGCCATCCTCCGGGAGTGTCCGGCGGTTTCCGATGTGGCCCCCATGTTCAACGGCGTGGCCCAGGTGGTTTACGGCAATCAGAACTGGTCGACAGGGGTCATCGGAACCACCCCCGGCATCCTGCCCGTCCGGGACTGGTCGCTCGCCTCCGGCAGGACCTTTACGGATCAGGACGTTCGGAACGCCACCAAGGTCTGCCTGCTCGGGCAGACCGTCGTGGACAACCTCTTCGGAAACGCGGATCCCGTGGGGCAGATCATCCGGATCAAGAAGATCCCGTTCACGGTCATCGGCGTCCTGGCGGTGAAAGGCCAGACGGACCGCGGTCAGGACCAGGACGACACGATCTTCGTCCCGATCACGACGGCCCAGAAAAAGATCTTCGGGACGCCTTTCGTGGGGATGGTCCGATCCATGACCGTCAAGGCGAGAAGCGCCGATCTTCTGGCGGCGGCCGAAGAGCAGATCAACGATCTGCTCACCCAGCGTCATCGGATCGGGCCGCGTCAGGAGAAGGATTTTACGGTGCGGAACCTGACCCAGATGATGGAAGCGCGGGAGGAGGCCACCCAGGTCATGGGCATGCTCCTGGCGGCAATCGCATCCGTCTCGCTGCTGGTGGGGGGGATCGGCATCATGAACATCATGCTGGTCTCCGTGACGGAACGGACCCGGGAGATCGGCATCCGGATGTCCGTCGGGGCGAAGACCTGGGACATCCGCCTGCAGTTCATCATCGAGGCGCTGACGCTTTCTCTCATCGGAGGCGTCGTCGGGATCATTCTCGGCATTTCGGGATCGAAGATCCTGACGGCGCTGGCCGGGTGGGCGACGGTCGTTTCCCCTCTGTCCGTTCTGCTGGCGTTCGGCTTTTCGGGATTCGTCGGGCTTTTCTTCGGTTTCTATCCCGCATACAAGGCGTCCCTGCTCAATCCGATCGAGGCGCTGCACTACGAGTGACGTTTCCGGCGGGTAATACGGCTCAACTATTTCTTTGAAATAAAGAAGGGTTGCGGTTATAATCCTTTCCAAAGAGACCAACAAGCGGCAAGGGTGTTCGACTTCCCATCATGTTGCGGGAGCGTCAGGAAGGGGAGAATCTGATCATGAAGATCGTAAAGGAAGTTCATGCGGGGACAAAACCTCTTCTGCGGATGTATGTGGGAATCTTCCTGTGGTTTACGGGCCGCGCGATCCAGGCGGCGGCCAAGGTCGATCGACAGGTCGTGAAAGAGATCGACCGCCTTCCGGACCGGTTCACATTTGCTTTGGGTTGTCTGCCCGACGGCCCCTGGATGGTCGTCGGCAAGGAAAAGGGCGCCTTGAAATATCTCGGAGGCAAGGTTCAGGGAAGAGATCTGAACCTTCGCCTGGCCATCAAGAATGTGGATGCCGCTTTCCGGATTCTTTCCTTTCAGGAAAGCACGGCACTGGCCACCGCGCGCAACCGCCTGATCGTAGACGGTGAAATTCCGCACTCCCTGGGGGTCATCCGGATCCTCGACATCGTGGAGGTTTACCTCCTCCCCGGATTCATTGCGCGTTTGGCCGTGAAACGATATCCGAAGGCGTGGAGCTTTGGCCGCAAGGTCGGGGGGCGGATCGGCGTCTATACCCGAACCTTGCTGGGCATCTGATGAAAGGGGAAAACAATGAATCCCGCACCCGTGATGGCGTTCTCCTGTCCTGTGAAGACAAATTCGGGAGACAAGGCTCTGGAGCACCTGCCTGTTGAGCTGGCCGGCCTCAATGCCTTCCGCCCCGTCATCGTCACCAGCGAAAAGGCCGTAGGCCGGAAAGCCATCCGGACGTTGACGGGGGCCTTCGGCGATTCGGGAATGGCCCTTGGGCTCTTTGATGCCGTTCCGGACGACGCCGACCTTGACCTCATCGATCAATTGAAAATCAACTGCATTGAAAAACAGTACGATGCCGTCATTGCCCTGGGGGGAGGGATCGTAACGGATGCAGCCAAGGTGCTGAACCTGGCCGTCTCGCTGAAGGTTGCCGATGCCGGGCAGCTTTCGAAAGAAACGCCGATCCGGAAGCACCTGCTCCCGTTGGTTGCGGTTCCGACAGCAGCGGCAACCGGTCTCGAGGCCTCCAAACTTGCCCATCTGAACCGCACGGTCTTCTCCTCTGAATTCCTGGCCCCCGATCTCGTGGTGATGGACCCTCGCCTCACCGGCGGAAACGACGGAAAACAGATGGCCGCCACGGGCCTTGCCGCCCTGGGCCGGGCGCTGGAGGCCCACATCAGCGCCGACAAGAATCCTTTCCGGGACGCCTATTCATTTGCCGCCATCCGTTTCATCCGCGAGAATCTGCTGGCCGCAGTGGCCGATCCCGGCAATCGAAAGGCGTCGCTGGCCGTGGCGAATGCCGCGACGATGTCCGGCTGCGCCTTTTCCAACACGGACGATGCGCTTCTGCATAAGCTGGGACAGGTTTTTTACGATATGCAGCGCATTCATCCGGGGATCATCATGGCCATGTGTCTGCCCCACGTCTTGCGTGATTACCCGGACCAAGACCGGCATGACCTGTCGGCCCTCCTTCATCCTTTGGCGGGGGATGATGAATTCGCTCGAACGCCGATTGCGAAACGGACCGATGCGGCCCTGGCCGTTCTCGGTCGTTTCCTGGACGATCTTCATAAAGCGTTGGGAAACGGACTGCCGCGAACGCTGCGGGAGGCCGGCATTCCCCGCTACAGGATGGACGATATTCTGGAAGCGCTGGGCACGGACCGTGACGGGCCTCTCCTGTGCGCGGTCGTCGAACGGATTTGGGGCGACAAACCCGGGACTTGAAAAGAAAGGATGATCGCTATGGTTCTGCCGGATTATTATGAATTTTGCTGTCGCGTGAAAATCGTGGCGGGCCATGACGCGCTGGAGAGGATCCCGGACCTGCTGGCCGACCGGGGGGCGCATAAACCGCTGATCATAACGGACAAGGGTGTCGCGGGGGCCGGTCTCATCGATGTGCTTTCGGGGGCGTTACAGAATCGGGTTTCGGCGGATCTGATCGCGGACAATGTTCCCCCCGATTCGGATCTCCGGATCGTCCATCAACTGGCCGGGCTTTATCGGGACCATGCATGCGATGCGATCATTGCCGTCGGCGGCGGTTCCGTCATGGATACGGCCAAGGGAGTCAACATCGTCGTCTCCGAAAATGCGACGGACCTGATGGCCTTTAGCGGCGCCGGCGCCCTGAAAAGGAGACTGAAGCCGCTCTTTGCCGTGCCGACGACGGCGGGCACGGGGTCGGAAGTGACGCTGGTGGCGGTCATCAAGGATCACGACAAACATTTGAAGATGCTTTTCACCAGTTATTTTTTGCTGCCCGATGTCTCTGTTCTCGATTCCCGCATGACGATGACCATGCCACCCTTCATCACCGCCATGACGGGCATGGATGCCATGAGCCACGCCGTGGAGGCCTATTACTGTCTTCAGAAGAATCCGCTGAGCGATGCCCATGCCCTGGCTGCCGTCCACCTGATTTGCCGACACCTGCCGCAAGTCACCCAAAATCCTGCAGACAAAGACGGCCGTTTGGCCATGGCCGTCGCCGCGTGCCTTGCCGGCATTTCTTTTTCCAATTCTATGGTCGGATTGGTTCACAACCTCGGCCACGCCGCCGGCGCGGTCTGCGGCGTTCCGCACGGGATGTGCATGGCGATTTTGCTGCCCTACGGCCTCGAATACAATCTGCACAAGCGGGAGGAGACCATGGGAGAGCTCCTGCTTCCCATGGCCGGCGGGGAGGTGTTCACCGCCACGCCGAAAGAGCAAAGGGCGCAGAAGGTCATTTCACTGATCCGGCAGATGAATCAAAATCTCAACGCCATCACCGCCGGCCGTCATGCCCGATGCTTTCAAGAGGTGATGGGCCGCGACGGTAAGCCGTCCGTCCCCAGGGAAGCTCTGCCTCGAATTGCCGAGGCGGCTCTGCTCGACGGGGCGTCCATTTATAATCCTGAGGATACGGATTACGAGGATAATCTGATGGTTCTCGAAGCGGCATGGGAGGGCAAGCCCCTGGATCGCGACAAACTGAAGAAAGGCTGAAAGGAAGCAGGTCATGGACAAACCGTATATGGGGAAAATCCTCATGGTGGATTTGTCGACCCGATCCCTGATGGAGGAAACGATCCCCGACCGCGTCTATGAGCTATACCTGTCGGGGATGGGGCTGGGCGCCTATATCCTGTATAACCGCATGCCCGCCGGCGCCGATCCGCTGGGACCGGAAAACATGCTCGGTTTCTGTTCGGGCCTCCTTACGGGAACGGGCAGCTTCTTTTCCGGACGGTGGACCCTTGTAGGCAAGTCGCCGCTGACCGGGGGGTGGGGGGATGCAAACTGCGGCGGCACTTTTTCCCCCGCCATCAAGCGCTGCGGCTATGACGCGATCTTCTTCAAAGGCATCAGCCCCCAGCCGGTTTACCTGTATGTGAAAAACGGAAAAGCCGAACTGAAAGACGCCTCAGGCCTGTGGGGTCGGGACGCTGTCGAGGCGGAGGAGGGCCTCAAAAAAGAGCATGGCCGGAGGGCGGCGGTGGCCGTCATCGGTCCGGCGGGCGAAAAACTGTCCCTCATTTCCGGTGTGTGCAATGACCGGGGCAGAATTGCCGCCCGTTCGGGTCTCGGCGCCGTCATGGGGTCCAAAAAACTGAAGGCGGTGGTTCTCGACGGCGTTCGGCGCATTGGCGCCCACGATCCGGCGGAGATGAAGCGCCTGAGCCGGCACTGCGCCAAGTGGGTCCGTTTTCCCCTTCCGCTGATGCCGGGGGCCGTGTTTGCCCGTGTCGGCACACTGTTGCGCTTGACGCCGGTGGTTTTCCCCCAGGACGGCCTTCTGTACCGCGCCATCCTCCGGAAGTGGGGCACCGACGGCATGAACCAGGCATCCATCGAAATGGGCGATTCGCCGCTGAAAAACTGGGGCGGATCCAATCGCGATTTCCCTCTGGAGAAGTCCCGAAAGATCAACCCCGACCTCATCCAAAAAAGGGAGATCGTCAAATATCATTGCTATTCCTGCCCGTTGGGATGCGGCGGGATCTGCACCGAAAAGGGAAAGCATGCCCGCACCCACAAGCCCGAATACGAAAGCATTCTGGCGCTGGGCGGCCTGTGCATGAACGAGGATCTGGACAGCATCTTTTATCTCAACGAGCTGCTCAACCGGGCCGGCATGGATTCCATCTCCGCGGGCGCAACGGTTGCGTTCGCGATGGAATGCTACGAAAATGGCGTCCTTACCAGGGAAGATACGGGCGGTCTGGAGTTGAAGTGGGGAAATACGGAAGCCCTGGTAGCCCTGATCAAGAAAATGATCGCCCGCGAAGGGATCGGGGATTGGTTTGCCGACGGGACCAGGGTTGCCGCCGCCAAAATCGGCAAGAGGGCCGGCGATTTTCTCGTCCAGGCGGGAGGCCAGGAGCCGGCCATGCATGACGGACGCAACGACCCGGGCTTCAACATCCATTACAGCCTGGAGCCCACGCCCGGTCGGCACACACTGGGCGCCTATCTGTATTACGAGATGTTTCAGCTCTGGAAGTGCCTGAAGGGACTGCCCAAGCCGAGTCCGCTTTACACCAAGGCGGGCAAATACAAGGCGACCCCGGAAAAGTCCCAGATCGCTGCCGCGTGCAGCAAATTCATGAGTTTGGCCAACGGGGCGGGGATGTGCATGTTCGGCCTTTTCATCGGGGCGAAAAGGGTTCCGACATTTGACTGGCTCAATGCCGCAACGGGCTGGCGGCTGACACCCGAGGAATACATGACCATCGGCGAACGGATTCAGACCCTGAAGCAGGCCTTCAATATCCGGCACGGCATTGAACCGAGAGACAACTTCATATCCGACCGCGCCCTGGGCATGCCTCCCCAGAAGGAAGGCGCCAACAAAGGGAGGTCCGTGGATCTGGAAAAGATCGCCCCCGGCTACTGGCGACAGTTCGGCTGGGACACGACCACAGGCAAGCCGACGGGGGAAACCCTGAAGAGGCTCGAAATCCATTAAGGGGAACAGCATGCCCTATACCATCACGGATCGCTGCAATGGATGCGACGCCTGCATGCGCATCTGTCCGGCAGCCGCCATCGCAGGCGAACCAAAGCAGGCCCATACGATCGACGCGAATGCCTGCATCGAATGCGGCGCCTGCGGCAGGGTATGCCCGCAGAACGCCGTGCTGGATGCAGCCGGCGTCGTGTGTCGGCGGACAAAAAAGTCCGAATGGTTGAAACCGGACATCCATTTGAAATCCTGCCTGGCCTGCGCGATCTGCGTTGATGCCTGCCCGGTGGGTTGTCTGGATCTTGCGGCGCTCCCTCAGAAAAATGGGGCGAATGCCTATCCCTACCTGAAAGACGCCAAGGCCTGCATCGGCTGCGGTTTCTGCAGCCGGGAGTGTCCGGTGGATGCTATTGCTATGGGGGGTGCGGTCAAAATGCAGACGGTGGCGGCTACCTCCCGCGGGCCAGCATGATCTCAGAAAACACGCATTCTTGCTGTGCCTGAATATATGAACCGCATCCCGGAACGCCCGCCGGCGCCTGCTGAGGCGGCTTCCGTTTCCCTTCTCGGGGAGGCATTTCCATTCGACCCGAGCATCACGTTTTCATGAACATGGATCACGATCTACAGGCGCATCCAGAGTCGCACGGTCACCGAGATCACCAGCAGCATGACGGCCGTGATGACCAGCAGATCCCGCTTCCGGAAGGTACGGGCGCCGGCGACGATCCGCCCGCACCCGTCGCAGACGGTCCAGCGGGAACGGATCGGTTTGCCGCAGGCCGGGCAAAGAAGCGGCTGCGCGGCGTCCGGTATTCGGGTGTCGAGGTTGTCCCGCAGCGCCGCGTGGACATCGTAATCGCCTTCGCAGTCCGGGTTGGGGCATTTTCCGCGGACCGGCATCTCGTCGGTCCAGATAAAGCTCCGGGCGCATTCGCGGCAATGGATCTTCAACATCGTTTTTTTCTTCAGGCCTGGTGACACCAGGGCGCCGGCAGGTCCTTCACCGTGACCAGACCCGGGGCGGCGGCAATCACGGCCGGGATGGAATTGACGAGGATGGCGGCCGTTGCCTGATCGCCGGCCACGCCCCCTTCAATCCGCAGACTCAAATCGGGAGTCCCGACGATCCGGATGGAATCATGGGGATTCTCCGCCCCGATATACATCCGGAGATCCAGCGTGACGATCTTTTTTCCTTCACGGAAACCCTCGCCGATGTTCCGGATGCCCGCGACGTCTCCGGGCCTCAGCTCAAAATAGTCGGTTTTCAGCGCCTTTTCGGCGATCACGGGCTCCACCGTCTCGCGGATGTCGTCGAGAACGAAGCGCAGGCGATCGGCGATCAGGCAGAGAGACTCCCGGAGACCGACATGCCCCATCGCCTTTTCGGCGACCTTTTGACGGAACAGCTCCGGCGTCATCCCCGCCCCGATTTTCCTCTGGAGAGGGTAGCGGCGGGTGCCGGCATCCACGACCCGCTCCACGTAAACCTCCCGAACCTCCGCACAGACGCCGGTGAGGGTCAGCGGCAGCGCGTCCATGACGAAACCGGGATTGACGCCGGTTCCCAGGACCGTCACGCCCATTTCCTGGGCCAGCTTGTCGATTTTCGCAGCCGCTTCGGCATTTTCCGGAACGGCGAAGAGAAGCTCCTCCGCCGAGGAAACAAGGT
>JAEAMF010001117.1_pt1 | contig 22273 bp, 15 predicted proteins | sample 8958721 | NCBI WGS metagenome assembly JAEAMF01 (sample SAMN16933255, study PRJNA681124) | bioreactor sludge metagenome | isolation source: anaerobic bioreactor treating anionic surfactant - SDBS | place: India: Bengaluru | collected 2019-02-28
GTCTGTGGGTCGTACAGTGCAATGCTGACCACCTGCGCATCAAAGATCTCGGCGACCTTGTCTCCCACCAGGTCAATGATGCCCTGATAGTCCAGCCGCGAGGAGAGGCCCTGCTGCACGCTGTTGATAATCTGCAGCTCGGCCACGCGCTGCTTCTCCGCCTCAAACAGGCGCGCGTTCTGCAGCGCCACGGCCAGACTGGCGGCCAGGGTGCTCAACAGGCGCACGTCGTCCCCCGAATAGCGGTTCTTCGGCCAGTCCTGCAGGACGATGGCCCCCACCACCTCGTTGCCCACCAGCATCGGCACCCCGAGCCAGGACTCCGGCTGGGTCGGGTCACCATCATCGACAATGACTGCCCCCAGCTTGTCCGCTTCTTCCGCTGTTCCCAGCACCAGCGGCTGCCGGCTCGTAATCACGATGGAGGTCAAGCCCTGGCCAAGGAGTACCGGCTCCTGATGGACGCGCTGTCCCGTGTCGCCTACCCAGTAGGGGAACTGCAGCATATTGGTCGCCTTGTCGTAGAGCGCGATCAGGGCGTTCTGGCCGCCCAGCGTCGCCCGCACCTTGTCGCCGACGATGTCCACGATGGCCTGCAGGTCCAGCTCTTTAGCCAGGCCCTGCTGCACGCTGCTGATGATCGACAGCTCGGCGTTGCGCTGCTCCAGCGCGGCGTTGGAGGTCGATAGCTCGGTCGTGCGCTCGGCCACGCGCTGTTCCAACCCGCGGTAGAGCCTGGCATTGTCAATGGCCGTGGCCGCCTGGTTGGCAAAGAGGGACAGCAGCTCCACGTCCGCCTGACGGAAAGGCCCAAAGACGGCGCGGTTGTCGGCATAGAGCATGCCGATCACCTGCCCCCGGGCGATGAGTGGCGCGGCCATCCGGGTCCGCCAGCGTCCCGGGCCATCTTCTTGCTTCGCGGCCTTGCCGCGCGTCTCTTCCTCCAGCAGCGCTTGCCGGGAATCCGTCACGCGACCCAGCATCCTGGTGGCCAGCACTCGCACCTCGTCCGTTTCCGCAGGACTCACCCCGCGGGCAATGCTTACGTTGGGCTTGCCTTCCGCGTCCAGCAGGACCAGTAGCGAGCGCTCGGCCCCGTTGAGCTCGACTGCCTCGTCCATGACAAACTCCAGCAGCGCCTCCGGCTCGCGCTGCTCATTCATGCGCACGCTGATCTCCATCATGCGCCGCAGCTGGTCCTGCAGGTTGCCCTCCAGGGCCTGCGGCTCGGCGACGGCCATGCCCCGCGCGGCCGCATCATTCGTCCATGCCAGGAGAATCTGGCGGTTAATGGCCACCTTGTTCAGAAAGTTTCGCCTGAGCCCTTCGTCGCTCAGCGTGGCTATGCTGTCCATCATGGTCTCATAGGCGCGGTTCAAGTAGGCCCACGCCGCGTCTTGGACCTGTTTTGCCTTCGACCGGCCCTTCAGTAGCACCTGGTAGCGCCACCACCACACACCCTGGAACGGGTACTCCGGGTTCTGCGGCCCGGCCGCCGCGAGCTTGTCCGCGGCCTGGGCGGTATGTTCGTTGGCTGCCTTCCAGTCTCCCGCGGCCAGATCCGCCGCCCCCAGCCAGGCCATGGCCGTGATCTTGTCACCCGGTGTGGTTCCCACCTCCAGCAGGCGCACGGCACTCTCAAACTCTTGGCGGGCCGCCTCCGCCTGACCTTCGGCCAGGTAGACCATCCCCAGGCCCAGGCGGTTCCAGCCCTCGTTTACGCTGCTGCCGATGGACTGGGAGAGCGCCACGCCCTCCTCCAGCAGCTTCCGTGCCTCGGCATAGTGCCTCCCGCCCAGCAGGGGGCGGGCCTGCGTCTCTACAAAGCTGGAGAGCACGGCCGGCGCGTTTTGCTTTCTGACCTGAGCTACCGCAGCGTCGGTATAGGCCTGTGCTTTGCCGTAAAGCCCCAATCGCCAGTACAGCAGCGACAGGTTGTTCTGCACGGTCAGCACACGCGGCCGGTACCCTGTCGCCTGAAAGACCTCCAGCGCCTGCTCGAAATAGGCGCGCGCCTCCGCGTGGTCCGCGCTGGCGATGCCCAGCATGTTCAGCGCCACGCCCTCGTTCGGCCGGTCGCCGGTGCGCCGGTAGATCGCCAGCGCCTCGCGCACGTGCTGGCGCCCCTGTGCGGTCTCCCCGGCCGATTGCTCGGCCGCGGCGACCTGAATCAGGCTCTCTCCTTCTCCCGCCTGGTCTCCGGCCTCCCGGCAAAGGCGCAGCGCGGTGTGGGCGAGTTCGCCCAGGTGCTGAAAGTCGGTCGCGTTGTTGGCCAAGCGTGCCCGAGCCACGGCGGCCTTGGCTACCAGTTCGCGTGCACCGCTCCTGGCGGCAATGTCCTGTGCTGCCTGCACTGCGCGTTGCGCCTCGTCGAACTGGCCGCGCCAGCCCAGCCGGTCCGCCACGACCACCAGGGCAGCCACCTGTCGCGCGCCATCGCCCTCCTGCCGGGCGAGTTGCTCTGCCGCCCTTGCATCGGCGATGTGCGCATCTAGCTCCCCCAGCCGTTCATAGCACGCGGCCCGCCCCATGTGCAGCTCATACTCGACAATCGCCGGCGGGCCGCTGGCTCCCTGCGGTACCAGAGCCAGGGCACGCGTGTACAGCTCTACCGCGGACTCGTTCTCGTAGCGATCTCGGGCCCGGTCGGCTGCGGCCTGGAGCGTCAACAGCTCCGGTGGCACCTGCTTGCCTGATGGCTTGCGTTGGGTTGACGCTTTTTTGCTCATGCTTGCTACCTCTCGGGTGCGAGCTGCTCACGCAGCTCGCGCAGCGCCGCCTGGTCCAGACTGGCCAGCCGCGGCAAGTCCGCCCCGTGGGTCCGGCTCAAACGTTCGGTCGCCGTGGCCAGGAATAGCTGGCGTAAGGATGGATGGGCCATCCAGCGGCGCAGGATGGACGCCGGCACGGAGAGCAGCGTGGTCGGCTCTTCGGTTACGACGTTCGCCGTGCGCGCCTCGCCGGTCAGCGCGGCAATCTCGCCAAAAAAGTCACCACGGTTGAGCGTGGACAGGTTCCGGTAGCCGCCCTCGGCCGCCACTCCGGCTACTGCTTTGCCGGCCAGGACAAAGTAGACCTCGTCGGCCCTGTCCCCGTGGCGTACGACCGTGACGCCCGCCGGGGCTTCGCTCACTGTCGCACTGCCCACCAGCGCCTGCCGCTCGGTGGCGTCGAGCGTGCCCAGCGCCGGCACCAGGCCCACCAGGGCATCCACGTCCGCCAGTATGGCCGGCCGCGCCACACGCGGCGCCGCCTCGGCCGGCGCCTTGCGCAGCAACTCGAGGGCGCGCTTCCATTCCGCTGCCGGCTGGCCCAGGCCCGGGATGACCAGTGCCCACAGGCCGGCTCCCAGCGTCATCAGCGCGCTGGCCAGGTAGAGCAAGGGGATCGAAAAGACATCGGCCAGGCCCGCCGCGGCCATGCCTACCAGGAACAGCAAGTCGCGGCAGACGAAGAAGGCGCTGTTGACCCGCCCGCGCATCTCGCGCGGTGTGTTACGCTGGATCACCAGCGATCGGGCGATCGACAGCGGCGCGTTGAGCAAGCCCGAGATGGCGATGATCGCGATGGCCGGTGCTACCGCTCGCATCGAGGCATAGCCGATGGCGACCAGGCCCATGCCGATCAGCCCCAGCGATATCCACTGCCCCTCGCGCAGCCGGTCGGAGACGCGCGCGATCCACAGGCTGCCCACAACGAAACCAATCGAGGTCGCCGCCTCCTGGATGCCGTACTCGAACTCGGTAGCTCCCAGCACCTTGAGCGCAAAGGGCAGCAGGAGGGTGTTGGACAGACCGAAACTGACAAAGATGATGGCAAAGACCAGGAAGAGCGAGCGCAGGATGGGCGTGCCCATCAGCGTCCTGGCGCCCTCGCGCAGGTTGTGGCCGATGGCGGCCAGCCCCGACTCGGCGGTCACCGCTAGGGCGGGAATGCGCGCCAGCCAGATCATCAGCGCCGAAAAGGCATAGCAACGCGCGTTTATGTAACAAGCCCACTCGATCGACCGCGATGCGGCAATCAGGCCCGAGGCGGCAAAGCCGATGGCCGTTGCCCCGAAGGAGCTGATGGCCATCAGCGAGTTCGCCGCCGCCAGCTCTTCGTCGGTGGCGATCTCCGGTAGTACCGCCTCGTGCGCCGGGTCAAAGAACTGGGTGACCGCGGCGCTGAGGGCCACGAGAATGTAGAGCCAGGCCATGTTCAGCGGGATCAGGAAAGGAATGAGCAGGACCAGCACCGCCCGCACCAGGTCGGCGATGACCATGATGCGCTTGCGGTCATAGCGGTCGACCACAACGCCGGCCAGCAGGCCGACCAGGATCGTCGGCGCGGCCGAGGCCATCAGCATCAGGCCAACCGAGGCCGCCGAGCCGGTCAGGCGGAAGACCAGGATAGACGCGGCCAGGGAAGTCAGGGAAGCGCCAATGGTTTCCACGACCTGGCCAATCCAGAGCAGGGTGAAACTGCGGTTGCGAAATACGGCGAGCGGAGATGGAGGATGAATGCTGGCGTCCGTTGTCATCGTCGACCTCATACCTTTCCCTGAATGCCGAGTTCCTGCAGCGAGATTCCCGCCGGCGGTCATTACGAGGCGGTAGTCCGACGAGGCAATCCCCGCCTGCGCGCGGGAGATTGCCTCACGAAAGAGATCGCTCGCGGTGACCGGGTTAGCTGGTCTTTTCCAGGCGCTCGATCAGACTGCTGATATAGTCGAATCCGCCCTGCCAGAAATCCGGCGACGTGATGTCGAATCCGGCTTCGGACAGGATGGCCGCCGGGGCAGCCGAGCCACCATAGCTCAGAATCCTGGTATACCTGGGCTTGAAGGTCTCGCCCTCCAGGCGATAGCGCTGGTACAGGGCCAATACAAGCAGCTGGCCAAAACTGTAGGCATAGGTGTAGAAAGGCATGTGGTAGATGTGGGGGATCAGCGTCCATTCCCAGCGGAACTCGTCAGCCACATCAACCGCATTGCGGAAGTGTTCGGCCAGGTTCTGCCGGTAGGTTTCGGCCAGCTCGTCCATGGTCTTGCCTTCAGCCAGCAGCCGGTGGGCGTCCTGCTCAAAGATCGCAAAGTACGCCTGGCGTTGTACTGTGGCGTAGGTGTCGTCCACCATCTTGGCCAGGATCTCGCGGCGGACGACCGGGTCCTGCTCGTCTGCGAGCAGCTTTTCCGAAAGGAGCATCTCGCCAAAGACGGAGGCAGTCTCAGCCAGCGGTGCGGTGGAGTCAAAGGTAAGCACGGAATGGCCCGCCGACAGGACGGCGTGAATGGCATGGCCCAGCTCGTGGGCCAGCGTCGAGACATCGCGCCCGCGTCCGCTAAAGTTGGTGAGCACCCATGGCGCCAGCTCCGGCAGGACGGCACTGCAGAAGGCGCCGCCGCGTTTGTTGGGGCGCGGGGCCGAATCGAGGTGGTTGCTGTCCAACACCCGTCGCGCAGCACTGCCCAGTAACGGCGAAAAGCCGTCATAGCAGCCCAGCACCAGATCCACGGCCTGCTCTATCGAGTAGCGTTTGGCGGAAGTGGCCAGCGGCGCGTAGATGTCGTAGCGGCGCAGTTTGCCCAGGCCCAGCCAGCCCGCTTTGAGCCGGAAGTAGCGCTGGAAGAGGCCCGCGTTCTTACGGCAGATCGCCAGCAGCGTCTCCACCACCGGGTCCGGTAGGTCGTTCAGCGTGTTGCGTGCCGAGATTGGCGTGGCGAACTTGCGCAGGTCGATTGCCTCCGCACGCCAGTCGCCCACCCGGTGCGTGTAGATCTCGGCCAGGATGGCGCGATGCTCCATGTAGACTCGGTACAGCTCCTGGTATGCCGCGGCGCGCACCTCGGGCCGGGGATCGCGGACATAGGCGATGAGCTGATCCTCGGTCAGGGTTTTGCTCTCGCCATCCACCTCCAGAGTGAAGGTGAGGGCGTTAGTGATAATGTCGTAGAGCGTCAGCAGGGCCTCGATGCCATGCACATCCTTGAGGTTGATGATCCTTTCCTCGGGCTCGCTCAGGGTGAAGGGTTTGAGGCGGCGCCACGACTCTAGGAAGTAGCGGCGGTCCTCGGAGGCATCGATCAGCCGCCGGGCGGCCTCGTCGGGCAAGGCCTTAAACCAGAGGTCGAAAAAGATCACCCGGTTATCGACCCTGGCCACCAGCTCGTTCACCCGGTTCTGCAGGTTCAGAGCGGCCTGGTCCTGAGTGTCTTCGGCAAAGCGGAGAAAGGCATAGCCGCCCAACCGTCGCTCCAGGCTGACGATCGCCTCGTAGATGTCGAGGGCCTGCAGGAAGCGGGTCGGCGAGATCTCGGGGGAAAGGTAGGAGCGGAGTGACTCTAGCCGGACAACGGCTTGCTCCAGCCGCTGGATCGCTTGATCCAGCTCTTTGCCATCGGCGCCTGCGACCAGGTCGTCCAGGGTCCATCGTCCAACGGTAGTGCCCATCGTCACCTCCGCCAGGCTGATACTATAGACACAAGTATACCACTGGCAACGGGGCTGTCAAGTTGTCATGCCCGGGGCAGCTCGGTCATAAGCAAAAGCTCCTGCGGGTCAACAGACCCGCAGGAGCTTGCGGTCATCATGCAGGCCAGGGTCTTCCCCGGCATCCTGCCCGAGTTGTGCTACCGGCTTATTGCGCCGGCGCAGCCGGGAACTGCAGGAACGGCACCGTCTCGCCCAGCATGTAGGTCGGCAGTTTGCCGTCCCAGCGCTGGACCTGGAAGTAGGTGAGCGCTTCGGCCGGCGCCTTGGACAGCTCTTCCCGCACCACGCGGATCGAGTAGGCCTCGGCATCCGCCTTGACCTGCGTGGAGATGGCCTCGGCTTCGGCCTGCCGCTTGGCGGTGATATAGTCCGTCTCGGCCTTGATCTTGGCAGCTTCCTGCAGCTTGGTGTTGATAATCACCTGCTGCTCGGCGGACTGCCGCTCGAACTCTTTCTTCGCCACCTCGTTCAGGTAGCTGTTAACGTTATCATCATAGTCAAAGTCCACGATGGCCAGCTGCGACACAAACACCAGTGGCTGTTCGTTGTCGCCGATCAACTGCAATTGCAGGGCCTTCTCGACATCGTTCTCCATCTGCACGCGATAGTTGCCCACAAAGTCATAGGCCTTTTCACCCTGGATAGCCTTGAGTGACGAGATCCACACCCGCTCCACCCAGCTATCCTGGTACGTCTTGCCATACTTGCGGTGCAGCTCGATGATCGTCTCCCGGTTGGGATAGGCCCAGCCGCGGGCGAAGAAGAACACCACCGGGCGGCCCGGTGAGTTCGAGTCGGTCTGCACGCCGTTCTCCCTGGCCGGCTCGCCACCGATCTCGATGATCTGGCGGCGCAGGTCGTACTTGGTCACCGTCACCGCGAACGGCACGATGCGCGGGTCCAGCGGCCAGACATGGAGCCCTGGCTCGACGGTGAAAAAGTCACCGGTGAGCTGGTTCTCCGCCACGCCGATGTGCGTGGCTGGAATTTGCGTAGCGCCGGAGGAAACGAGGAAAAGAAACAGGATCAGCAAGAACAGGATCCCGATCATCCTCCCCGACAGACGGATCTGCGGCGGATTAAAGTCAAAACTGCGCTTCTTCATCATTGTACTGCTCCTTTCACCAATACCATACGCACGAAACGGTTGGAAGTTGCAATGTTACAGTGACTGTCGCGCTGGAGTTCGGCCTTCAGGCCGCGTCTCGCGTGGTAGCGCAAGGCAGGCTGAAGCCTGCACTCCGCGGCCTGCGCCATCGTGCTGGAGCCGGCCTCACCTCACGCTTCACGATTACGTTTTACGTAATGCGTTTTACGGATTACGCTCCCCTGCATGCCCGCAGGTACTCCCGCAGCCGCTCCATCGCCCGGGCGATATTCTCCAGCGAGTTAGCATAGGAGAAGCGCAGGAACCCTTCGGCGTTGCTGCCAAAGTCGATCCCCGGCGCTACAGCCACATGCGCCTTGTCCAGGATGTCGAAGGCCAGGTCAAGGGAGTTGCACTCCAGCGAGCGCGCGTCGGCGAACACGTAGAAGGCGCCGGTCGGCTCCACCGCTACACCCAGACCCAGCTCGCGCAGCGCCTGGACCATGAACTTGCGCCGCTGGTCGTAGGTTGCCACCATCTGCGGAACTTCCGGGTGCTCCTCGGTCAGCGCGGCCAGGCCGGCCCACTGTGAGACCGAGCTGGCGCAGATGAACAGGTTCTGCTGCGTCTTTTGAATTGGCCGCACGAATTCTCTGGGGGCGATCACCCAGCCCAGACGCCAGCCGGTCATCGCATACAGCTTGGAAAAGCCGTTCAGCACAAAAGCACGGTCCGTGAACTCGAGGATCGAGTGCTCCCGCTCGCCGTAAACCAGGCCGTGGTAAATCTCGTCCGAGACCACGTATGGCCCGAGCTGGCCGATCTCGCGCAGCACGTCGGCGGAAAGCAGCGTCCCGGTGGGGTTGGAGGGCGAGTTGATCAGGATGCCCCGGGTGCGCGGCCCGATCTTGTTGCGAATGGCCGCGGGCTCAAAGGTGAATCCTTCGCTGGCGTACACCGGGACGGACACCGGCACGCCCTCGATGTAGCGGATAAAGTTGGGGTAGCAGGCATAGGCCGGATTGGAGAGGATCACCTCATCGCCCGGGTTGAGCAGGGCGCACAGGATCAGCAGCAGGCCGGCCGACGTGCCCATGGTCACGATTACCTGGTCCGGCGAGAGCGATACGCCGTAACGCTTCTGGTAATGAGCAACGATGGCCTCGCGCAGTGGCAGAATCCCCAGGCTGTGGGTATAGTGCGTCTGGCCCTGCTGGATCGCGGCGATGGCCGCTGCGGTGATCTTGGCCGGGGTAGCAAAGTCCGGCTCGCCCACCTCCAGATGGATCACGTCCTTTCCGGCGCGCTGCAATTCCTGTGCCTTCTCCAGCACGTCCATGACCAGGAATGGGGGGATGTTCTGCGAACGAGTAGATGCCATGTTGCCTCCTGAGTACTTGATCGGCGTCATTGTACAGAGGAACGGCCCAACCGCCAAGGAGGAGCCGGCTCGAGCACACACCCTGCCTCGTTCGCACTTTTGTCCGAATTGGTGTACCATTAATCAACCTTTTGTCGGGAGCCGAGATATGAAGATCGTTGTCCCCGGACGCATCTGCCTGTTTGGCGAACACTCTGACTGGGCGGGCGGTTATCGCCGCATCAACGCCGAGGTTGAGCGTGGCTACACGCTCATCTGCGGTACGGAGCAGGGCATCTACGCCGAGGTCAAACCTCACCCCAGCGCGCTGGTGTTGACGGCAGCCAGGCCCGATGGCCAGCGCGAAGGCCCGTACGAAATCCCCATGGAGGCTTCCGCTCTCTTGCGTGAGGCTCAGTCCGGCGGCTTCTGGAGCTATATCGCCGGTGTGGCCTACCAGGTGCTGACCAACTACCATGTCCGTGGCCTGGTCATCGACAACTATCGCACGGACCTGCCCATGAAGAAAGGCCTCTCCTCGAGTGCCGCGGTGTGCGTCCTGACGGCGCGTGCCTTTAACCGCATCTATGACCTCCACCTCACCGTGCGCGGCGAGATGGAGCTGGCCTACCAGGGTGAGATCACCACCCCCTCGCGCTGCGGGCGCATGGACCAGGGCTGTGCCTTTGGCCTCCGCCCCGTGCTCATGACCTTTGACGGTGAGCGACTGGACACGCGGGAGCTGAGGGTGGGTCGCGACCTCTACTGGGTGATTGTGGATCTGCAGGGCCACAAGCATACGGTAGAGATCCTGGCGCGGCTAAACCGTGCCTTCCCGTTTCCTCAGAACGACCTCGAGCGCGGGGTACAGCAGTTGCTCGGGCCGATCAACAAGCGGATCGTCCACCAGGCCGTGGAGGCGCTGCAGGCAGGGGATGCCGAGCGCGTGGGCGCGTTGATGGCTGAGGCGCAGCAGCTGTTCGACCGCTATGCCATGCCCGCTTGCCCCGAGGAGCTCACCGCACCGATCCTGCACCGTGTGCTGGGCTACGCCCCGCTGCAGCCCCACATCTGGGGAGGCAAGGGCGTCGGCTCGCAGGGTGATGGCACTGCCCAGCTGCTGGCTCGCAGCGAGGCTGACCAGCAGGCCGCCATCGCCATCATCCAGCGCGACCTGGGCATGCCCTGTCTGGAGTTGACCCTGCGTCCGGGGACAAAGGTGCGCAAAGCCGTCATCCCGGCAGCGGGTCTGGGTACGCGGCTCTTCCCGGCGTCAAAGGCGACGAAGAAGGAGCTGTTTCCCATCGTAGATCGCGATGGAATCGCCAAGCCAGCGATCCAGCTCATCGTCGAAGAGGCGCTCGAGGCGGGCATCGAAGAGGTGATCATCGTCATCCAGGAGCACGACCTGGATGAATTCCGCTCGTTCTTCCACGAGCAGGTCAGCATCGAGAACCTGAACAAGCTGCCGCAACATCTGCAGGAGTATTCGCGGCGCATCCTCGAGATTGGCCGCCGCGTCAAGTTCGTCTTCCAGCCCTATCAGGAGGGACTGGGCCATGCTGTCTACTGCACGCGCGAGGCGGTGGGCAACGAGGCCTTCCTGCTCATGCTGGGCGACCATCTCTATCGCTCGACGAGCAACAGGTCCTGTGCGCGCCAGTTGCTCGATGCGTACGACCAGCAGGGGGTCAGCGTCGTGGGATTGCGGCGCACGCCGCAGGAGCAGCTGGCCAATTTTGGCACCGTGGGTGGTGTCTGGCTGGAGAAGGACCGCCTGCTGAACATCACCGAGTTTGCCGAAAAGCCCACCATCGACTATGCGCGCACTCGCCTGGCCATCCCCGGCCTGGGAGACGGCGAGTACCTGACGGTATTCGGGCAGTATGTCATCAAGCCACAGTTGTTCGACTGCCTGGAACAGCATATCCTGAACAACGTGCGCGAGCGGGGTGAGTTCCAGTTGACTTCGGCGCTGGACCGCCTGCGCCAGGAGGACGGTTTCCTGGGGTGGGTCATGGATGGCTGCCGCTATGACATCGGCCTTCCGGACTCGTATCTGGAGACCCTGCAGGCTTTTCGCTCCTGACGGTGACGAGACCCCTAGGGTTTGTCAAACCCCAAGGGTCTTGGCTGGCTAACATCAAACCCCCCAGGGTCTTGTCTTCACGCTTGGCTTTACCCTAGCCCAGCAGCCGCCGGATCAGACGCTCCTTCTCCAGCGCTGTGGCTGCCGCTTCCTCGGCCACTTTGCCCGTGTCTTCCTCAAGCCCCCGGACGGGCACAGCGGACTCGAGCGCGCTGGCCATGGCCTCCCAGGACCTGGCACGCGCCAGGGCGCGAGCTTCGTCGATGGCGTCCTTACTCTTTTGCAGAATGCCGATCAGGGAGTGGACTGGCGCTGAGCCAGTGCCAATGATCAGGCCGGTGACCGTGATGTCCACGCTCGTCAGGAACTGCGCCAGAGAGGCGTTGCTCCCTGCGTCGTTCATGGCTATCAGGTTTATGCCGAGCAGCTTGAACATCTGCAGCTTGCTCAGCCAGGCCACGACGACGCCCAGAACGATCCCGAACAATACGGCCAGCCCACGTTTGATGGTGACGTAGGGTTCTGACTCGACCCACTGCTTGAGGCGCTGCTCTGCATCGTGCAACGCCTGTTCTGCCGCGCTAATCTCTGACTCTGGCGCGTTCAGCAGCGCAGCGCGGCACTTGTTGACCTGCTTGCGGGCCCACTCGACGTAGGTCCCGCCTACGTTCAAGAAGTTGCTGGCGCTGATGACCAGGCTCTCGAACCAGCTAAAGCCCATCTCGATCACTCGCTCGATGGCCGTGGCTGCCGCCACAAGCGGGGCGAGCAGCAGGGCTACCTCGCCGCTGGTGGCCCCTTCCGTTGGCTCCTCACCCTGGGCGTGCACAACGATGGTCAGGGTCAAGAGTAAGAAAAGCACCACAACGCCCAATCTCAAGATCTTTTTCATGGCATGTCCTCCTGTTTTCCGCAAGACAAGACGGTGAACCGCAGCCGCGAAGAGAACCCGAATGGGGGGTGGAGCGCCTCCTTTCTACATACCGTCGTATGGCCAGGGCAGCGTCAACTATCCGTCAGTATAACATAACTCGCACACGCTGTCAATGGCTGGGGTGTGAACTCGGCATTCTCCATGGGTAGGAGGTTTGTGCTATAATGGCGCCAACACTGCCAGGGGGAGATGCACATGCCGCAATTCAGGATCGAGACCGCGCTGGGCCCGTACCAGGGCGCTGTGGACGCCGCTCTCAGCGAGCTGGCTGACCGGCGCATCATGGAGCGCATCTGGGCACACGACCACACGGTGTGGAAACCGGAGCCAGCGGAGATTGCCAACCGCCTGGGCTGGCTGGACATTGCCGGGCGGATGCGCGCCAATATCCCGTCCCTGCAGGCACTGCTGGCGAGCGTGCGCAGCGCCGGGTATACCCACGCCCTCCTGCTGGGCATGGGCGGCTCGAGCCTGGCCCCGGATCTGTTTGCCCGGACCCTGGGCCGCTCCGGTCACCTGCATCTGGCGGTGCTGGACAGTACTGATCCCGGCGCGGTGCTGGCCCATGCCGAAGCGCTGGACCCGCAGCGTACCCTGTTCATCGTTTCGACCAAGTCGGGCGGCACGGTCGAGACCTTTTCCTTTTTCCGCTTCTTCTACAACTGGACGGCGCAGGCGCTGGGCGCGGGGCGCGCAGGGCAGCATTTTGTCGCCATTACCGATCCTGGCAGTGCCCTGGCCGACCTGGCGCACAGCCAACACTTTCGCGCCACGTTCATCAATGACCCCAACATCGGCGGGCGCTACTCGGCCCTGTCCTACTTTGGGCTGTTGCCCGCGGCGCTGGTGGGTGTGGATGTGGAGCGCCTGTTGGACCAGGCAGTGGCGGCCTTTACCGAGTGCGGGCCGTCGGTACCGGCGGAGGACAATCCCGCGGCCATCCTGGGCGTGATTCTGGGTGAGCTGGCCAGGAAGGGCCGGGACAAGGTCACCTTCCTGACCTCGCCCGGTCTGGCCCCCTTTGGCGACTGGGTGGAGCAACTGATTGCCGAGAGCACAGGCAAGGAAGGCCGGGGCATTGTGCCGGTCGTGGGCGAGCCGCCGGGGCCAGCAGCAGCGTATGGCGCTGACCGGCTCTTTGTGGAGCTGCGGCTCTCGCACGATCAGCGCGGCCGGGACGAGCTCGCCCGGCTGCAGCAGGCCGGCCATCCGGTGGTCCGCCTGCGCCTGCGCAATCGCTACGATCTCGGGGGACAGTTCTACCTCTGGGAGCTGGCCACGGCTGTCGCCGGGCAGCGCCTCGGCATCAACCCGTTCGACCAGCCCAATGTCGAAGCGGCCAAGGTGCTGGCGCGCCAGATGGTCGCCCGGTACAAGAGCGAGGGAGCATTGCCGGCAGAGGCCCCCGCTCTGGCGGGAGATCGCCTGACAGTCTATGGCGATGTTGTCGCCGACACTCCCGCCGCGGCGCTGCGCTCCTTCTTGCAGGGGGCGAAACCGGGGGGCTATGTGGCGCTGCAGGCCTACCTGACCCCGGTACCAGAGACGGACGCCGCCCTGCTAGCTCTGCGCATGAGCGTGCGTGACCGCTTGCGCCTCGCGACTACCGCCGGCTATGGCCCGCGTTTCCTGCACTCAACCGGCCAGTTGCACAAGGGCGACGCGGGTCACGGCTGGTTCATTCAGCTTACCGCGGATGATGTGCGCGACGCGCCGATTCCCGATGAGGCGGGCGCGCCTGGCTCGTCGATGACCTTTGGCGTGCTCAAAGCTGCGCAGGCCGCCGGCGACCGCCAGGCGCTGTTGAACGCCGGCCGGCGCGTCATCCGCTTCCATCTCGGAACCGATGTCCGTGGTGGATTGCACCGGCTGGATACCGCGTTGCAGCAGGCACATTTTGGGTAATCTGCGGACAGAACTGATCCGGGCCGTCATTTTCGACCTGGATGGCACATTGGTCGACACCGAACCCCTGAAACTGCTGGCCCATGCCCGCGCAGCAGCCGAGCTGTCCTCTGGCGTGCTGCCGGCCGACCAGGTCATCCAGGTTGCCGCGCAGTTCATCGGAGTGCCTGCAGCGGAGACGGACACCGAGCTACTACGGCGCCTGGACCTGGAAGGGCCCGCCCGGGCACGCATGGTCCAGCAGGGGTTCACTGCGCCCTGGCGGGTCTACGCGCAGTTGCACCTTGCTGCCTACGGCCAATTGCTGAATGAATCGCGGCTGCAGGGCGCGCAATTTCCGCACGCGGTTGCCTTGCTGCAGGAGGTTCGCCGCGCGGGATTCAGGACGGCTCTGGCCACGATGTCCAGTCGCGGGGAAACACAGCCTATTCTGGACGCACCTCTTTGATGTTGTGTTGACCGCGGATGAAGTACAGCACGGCAAGCCCGACCCGGAGATCTACCTGGCCATTGCCCGCTCCCTGGATCTCAAGCCGGCGCTCTGCCTGGTGATCGAGGACTCGCCATCGGGGGTGACCGGCGCGCTGGCGGCCGGGATGCGGTGTATCGCCGTGCCGACGGACCTGACCCGCGCCGGGGTGCACCAGACGCAGCTCGACAAGAGCCGGATCGTGGATGACCCGGCCCGGCTGATGGCGGTGGTAGAGAGGGAGCTGGACCTGAACGGCGGCGGTCACCTCTGAACATTTGCTTTTGACAATTGACAACAAGTGGATTCTGTGATAGAATATCCGGTTGATGGGCGCATTGAGGGCGCCCCACCATTTCGAGGAGGATTTGTTCCAAATGACCAATCGTAAGCGTTTCCTGATTCTGGCTGTGGCCTTGCTGGTGCTGGCCACCAGCCTGGCCTGCATCTGCGGGCAGTGCAGCAACCCCCTGACCCAGCGCCAGGAGGACAACGAGCCCATCGTCTCCGGTGTCGAGTTTGGCGATGTCGTCATGGCCAAGGGCATCGGATCGAACAACGAGCCCATCAGCACGACAACCACCTTCAGCACCTCCGAAGACGTCATCTATGTCGTGGCCTACTGCAAGCATATCGAGTCCGGCACCGCCCTTTACGCCCGTTGGAGCTATGAGGGCGAGCCCTTTGAGGACACAGCGGTGATCACCGCCGACCGGGACTATGACGATACGTACGTCGAGTTCCACATTGAGCCGACGTCGATCGGCGTGCTCAAGGCCGGCGACTATACCGTCAAAATCTACGTCAATGGCAACCCGGTAAAGACGGTATCGTTCAAGGTCCAGTAGGTAGGTGGAGGCATGGAATCTTTAGGTACCCTTTGCCTCGGCGCGATCCTGGTTATCGGCCTGCTCATCGCCTGGTGGCTGCTGCGCAAGCTGATGGGGTCCAGAGAACCTCCTGCCGGGACCTACGATCGCAAGGAGATCCAGAGCGGCGGTTCCATCGGCAAGCAGCGCGGTGGACGTGCTTATGACCGCCCGGATATCCAGAGTGGTGGCAGTATCGGCGGCCAGCGCGAGCACCGGGCGCACGACCATCCCGACTTTGACAGCGGGGGTAGCATCGGCGGCGGACCCAGCTCGGGCAGCCGGCCCGGGGCCAGAGCGGATACAGACAGCTCTGACGGCTGGGAGATCGGCGGGGACGATGTCGGGAACCAAGCCCGCCCGCGTGAGGACGGTGCCCGAAAGGATCACCCCAAGATCAGAAGTGGGGGCAGTTTCGGCGGTTAGCGCCTGACGGCGCTGCGGTGACCGTATACCGCCAGCGAACAATCGTAGAGACGGGACGTTGTGGCCAGTGCGGCGCAACGTCCCGTTTTGATTCTGGCCGCCGCTGCGATGCCGGAAATGTGGCCCTGGCGCTTGCCGAATTGCCCCGGATGTGCTATATTTCCTGTGCTGGCGGGGAGCTCCTCTGCGTCGATGATCTGCGCGCCTGCGGGTGCGGTAGCACAGCTACCGCTCGGAGTTGCTGACGATGCAGCTCGCCATGATCCATTTTCCTCTCTTCTCCTTGCGCGCGTGAGCCAGATGCGAGTATGCGCCCCTCGCGGGGGCAGGGCAAAGGAGCGTCACACGGTGAATGTAGGCTTTGTTTCTACCCGCCTGGCCGGGACTGACGGCGTCTCGCTAGAGACCACCAAGTGGGCCGATATCATCACCCAGTTCGGGCTGGAGTGCTTCTACTTCGCCGGCGAGTCGGATCGCCCGGCGGAGCGGTCCTACGTGGTACCCGAAGCGCATTTCGCTCACTCGGACGTCCGCGCCCTCAACGCCGACCTTTTTGACAACTATACCCGCGCGCCTGATACCACGCAGACCGTACAGAAACTGAAGGATCATCTCAAGGGTCACCTCTACCAGTTCATCCGCCGGTTCGATGTCGGGCTGTTGATTGTCGAGAACGCTCTTTCCCTGCCGATGAACGTGCCCCTGGGGCTGGCGCTCGCTGAGCTGATCGCCGAGAGCAATATGCGTACGATTGCCCACCATCACGACTTTTACTGGGAGCGAGTGCGCTACGCCGTGACCGCCGCCGCCGACTACCTGCGCGCGGCTTTTCCGCCCGCGTTGCCATCGGTGTGTCACGTCGTCATAAATTCGTTTTCCGCTCACCAGCTGGCTTTGCGCACCGGGATGGGCTCGGTGTTGGTTCCGAACGTGATGGATTTTGACACGCCCCCACCCGAGCCGGATGGCTATGCCGTACGGATTCGGGCCGCGCTGGGTATGGATGACGAGTTCTTCTTGCTGCAGCCGACGCGCATTGTGCCGCGCAAGCGGATCGAGCGCGCGGTGGAGCTGGCCCGGCGGCTGGGCCGCAAGTGCACCCTGGTGGTTTCGCATTCCGCCGGCGATGAAGGCCGGGCCTACGAGTCGTTTCTCCGCGAGTACGCCGGCTTGCTGGGCGTCCGGATGATCCTGGGCTCGGAGCTCATCCACCATGACCGTGGCCGGACCGCCGACGGGCGCCCCGTTTTTGGGCTGGCCGATGCCTACCAGCAGGCTGACCTGGTGACTTACCCCTCCCTGGTGGAGGGATTTGGAAACGCCTTCCTGGAGACCATCTACTATCGCCGGCCCATCGTGATGAGCACCTACGAGATCTTCAAGACGGACATCCAGCCCAAAGGCTTCCGGGTGATCGGTTTTGACGACTTTATCGATGAAGATGTGGTGCAGCAGGCGCGGGCGGTGCTGGATGACGCGCAACTGGCGTCGGACATGGTCAATCACAACTATGAGCTGGGGGTGCGCTACTATTCCTACCGCGTTCTCGAGAGGCGCCTGGCCGTCTTGCTGGATCAGTGTCTGGGGGCCTGATGAACGCCCGCGCCGGCCGTCCGCCCGTGATTGCCATTCTGCACTATTCGGGCCCGCCTGTCGTGGGTGGCGTGGAGAACACGATTGGCCACCACGCTCGCCTGCTGGCTGGCGCGGGCTATGCGGTGCAGGTCATTGCGGGTCGTGCTGAGGCGTTTCATCCGCGGGTCACCGTTCAGCTCGTGCCCGAGCTGGACTCGCGCCATGCGGAGGCTCTGGCGGTCAAGGAGGAACTGGACCGGGGGCAGGTCTCGACCCGCTTCTATGACCTGTCGGCACGGATTGTGGCCGCCCTGCGGCCACACCTGGCTGAGGCCGATGTTCTCATCGCGCACAACGTGTTCACCTTGCACAAGAACCTGCCTCTCACGGCGGCCCTGCACACGCTGCTGGTAGAGGAACGCCGGGGCCCGTCCAGGGTTCTGGCCTGGCACCACGACCTGGCGTGGCGAACGCCGCAGTATGCGTCCGAAGTCCACCCGGGCTACCCGTGGCAGTTGCTGCGGGAGCCCTGGCCAGGGGTGGAACAGGTCACGGTTTCGGAGCCGCGCCGTGCGGAATTGTCCGAGCTGTACGGAATCCCTGCCCGCGACGTGCAGGTAGTCCCGCCGGGGGTGGACCTGGCCCGTTTCTTGTGCTGGACGCAGACGACCGGGCACATTGTCGAATCCTGTGCCCTGCTGGATGCGGACTGGATTCTGCTTCTGCCGGTGCGCATCACGCGCCGGAAGAACATCGAGCTGGCGCTGCGCACGCTGCTCTGCCTGCGGCAGCAAACCGGCCTGGACGTGCGGCTGCTGGTGACGGGGCCGCCGGGCCCGCACAACCCGTCGAACGCCGCCTACCTACAGCGGCTGCGGGCGCTGCGCCGGGAGCTGAAGCTGGACCGGGCTGCCCATTTTGCCTTTGAGTTGGGTCGGCCGGATGAGCCGCTGGTGCCGGATGAGGTGACGGTGGTCAGCCTGTACCTCCTGGCGGATGCCTTGTTCCTCCCCAGCCTGGAGGAGGGTTTTGGTATGCCGCTGCTGGAGGCCGGGTTGGTGCGTTTGCCGGTCTTTTGCAGCCGCATCGCGCCCCTCCAGGAGACGGGCGGGGCCGAAGCGTATTATTTTGACGCGCACGCGGAACCGGCAGCAGTAGCCGCTCTGATCGCGCAGCGCCTTCTTGCTGACCCGGCCTTGCGGCTGCGGCGACGGATTCGGCACGAGTTTACCTGGGAGCGTATTGTGCAGCAGCGTCTGATCCCGCTCCTGCGTATCTCGCCTCCAGAGTAGGTCGTTGTGTAGTTATGCAGTAGGGCGAATTGTCAATTCGCCCGACGTGCAGTGCGTAGTAGGACAAACTGTCAGTTTGTCCAACCTGAGACAGGGGGCAGTATGAAGCTGATCATGGCTATCGTTCAAGCGGTGGATGCTCGCGTGCTGATGGATGCGCTGATGGCGGGAGGGTACCGCGCCACCAGGATCGGCACCACGGGCGGTTTCCTCGTGCGTGGCAATGTGACGGTGCTGGTGGGTGTCGAGGACGACAAAGTCGACGGCGTATTCGAAATCCTGAGCAAGTACTGCCACGGCCGGCGCGAGTTCGTAGCGCCGGTGGTACCCGTAAGCGATTCGGCCACGGCGCGCGGATTGTCGCAGCCTGCACAGGTCGATATCGGGGGAACCACCGTGTTTGTCCTGGATGTCGCGCGGTTTGAGCGCATCTGAGGGGTCCGGAACCAGAGGTACCGATGTATCGCCTTTTGCTCCCCTTGCGCAAAGAGGATCCGCAGTCTGACCTGGTGACTCTGGCCAGCCACTTGCTGCCCATTCCGCCGGAAACGCGGGAGGCGGATTCGCCTGACCGGGGAGTAGCGCAAGAGCGTGGCCAGATTGAGTTGATGGGGATGGTCTCCGTGCCGGAGGATCGCTCGCTGAGCGAAGCAGCGCTGCCGGCGCAGGAGATTCGCGACCAGATGATGGCGCTGGCCCGCGCTTTCCCGGACATCTCCCTTCGTGTCAAGCCCTGTGTGCGCGTCTCGCGTGTCCCCTGGCTGGCGGCGATGGAAGAGCTCCGCGATGACCCGGTTGATCTGGTGTTGTTACCCCTTGATCCATCGGGAACAACCGTGCTCGGTGCACCTCTGGCCGAGGTGCTCAGCCGTGTCCCGTGCGACCTGATCATCGCCCGGGGCATGGTGCACCGCTACGACCGCGTCCTGTTGCCCATCCGCGGGGGACCCCATATCGGCCTGATGCTGCGCCTGGCCGGTGCACTGTACCAGATCACCGGAGAAGAAGTCACTCTGCTCGCCGTCACCAGAAATGGCGAACAGTCTCCCTCTCTGTCGCGCCTGGTTGAGCGCGCTCCGTTCAAATCGCGCATCCTGTGCCAGGCCGGTGATCCCGTCCGCGTCATCCGCAGCACCGCGACCAATCATCATGCGCTGGTGCTGGGAGCGACCCTGCCGCGGTCCGAGCCGGGTGAGCTCGGCCGGGTGCCCACCGAATTGCTCAGCCAGACACCGCTACCGGTCTTTATGGTGCGCTCTTTTCGGCCCGCCGGCACCAGTATCACCGAAGCCGTGGCCCCCACTCTGACCGCTGCCGGTAGACACCTTTCGCCTCCTCCTGGTGCATCACCCCTCTCGGAGCAGGTGGATCGCTGGTTCGCCACCAATACCTTTCACTGGACCGAGTTCCAGGATGTGGCGCAGTTGGTTCGCTGGAAAGAGGAGCAGGGCCAGAAGATCAGTCTGGTGCTCCCGGCGCTGAATGAGGAGGCGACCATTGGCCAGGTGATCAGCTCCGTCAAGACAGCGCTGCAGCAAGATTACCCGCTGCTGGATGAGATTGTCCTGATGGACAGCAACTCGACGGACCGTACGCGCGAGGTTGCGGCTGACCTGGGGGTGCCCGTCTATGTCCACCAGCAGGTCCTGGCCGATCAGGTGGGGAGCTATACGGGCAAAGGCGAAGCTCTGTGGAAGAGTCTGTACGTGGCAGGGGGCGACATTATTGCCTGGATTGACACCGACATTGTCAATATCCACCCACGGTTTGTCATCGGTATCCTGGGACCGCTGCTGCGCTGGAATCGCATTCAGTACGTCAAGGGCTTTTACCAGCGCCCGTTGAGCAGCCGCGACCGGGTGCAGGTGAGCGGCGGCGGCAGGGTAACCGAGCTATTGGCCCGGCCGATGATCAACCTCTTCTTTCCACAGCTCTCGGGGATCGTCCAGCCTCTTTCAGGAGAGTATGCTGGCCGGCGCTGTGCTCTGGAGCAGTTGCCGTTCTTTGCGGGCTATGGCGTGGAGGCCGGCCTGTTGGTGGATCTCCTGGGCCGCTATGGCCTGGGGGCAATCGCGCAGTGCAACCTGGAAATGCGCACTCATCGCAACCAGCCTCTCAGCAGCCTGAGCAAGATGGCTTTTGCCATCCTCCAGGTATTTGCCTCGCGCCTGGAGCGGGCCGGGCATGCGCTCCCTATGGAAGAAGCCCAGCGCACCATCAAGACCATCCTGTACGAGCCCGGGCATTTCTGCCTGGAAGAGGCCCAGGTCAGCGAGCACGAGCGTCCGCCCATGGCCACTATACCTGCCTACCTCGCGCGCTTTCGCCCGATGTAACTGGGTCAAGCCCCCGGCGGGGCCGCCCCATGCCTCGAAGTGACATAAAACCCGATTGCGCACTTGCCGGATTTGCTCAAATCTGTACAATAATGGGGTTAAGTGCAGGGGCCCGCGGCCCCTCCTTGCCGAATCCTGTCCGGGAGGTCATTTTGGAGCGCGTTGGCTTTGTCGCGCGGGTTGCAGGGGTGGTGGTAGATGCCCGGTTCCCATCGGGTGACTTGCCATCCATCCGCAACGCGTTGCGTGTCGAGCTGGATGGCGGTTCTGCCCTGATTGTCGAAGTGCAGGAGCATATTAACCCGTTCACCGTGCGCGGCATCGCCATGAGCAACACATCGGGCCTGCGGCGCGGTCTGCAGGTGGTGGACACTGGCGCTCCTATCCGTGTTCCCGTCGGCCCTGCCACCCTGGGCAGGATGTTCAACGTGCTGGGGCAGCCTATTGACGGCGGCCCGCCTCTGACCGATGCGGAGCTGCTACCTATCCATACGGCTGCACCCCCTTTGCAGCAGCAGCAGGTCTCCAGCAATATCTTCGCCACCGGTATCAAAGCGATTGATCTGTTGACGCCATACCCGCGTGGCGGCAAAATCGGGCTCTTTGGTGGCGCCGGTGTGGGCAAGACAATGTTGATCATCGAGCTGATTCGCCACACCATCCGCGAGCACCAGGGCATCGCCATTTTTGCCGGCGTCGGTGAGCGCAATCGTGAGGGCAACGAGCTGTGGCTGGAGATGAAACGCAGCGGCGTGCTGGATAGAACCACGCTGGTCTACGGGTCGATGAATGAGCCGCCGGGCGCACGCCTGCGTGCCCCGCTGGCGGCGCTGACGATGGCCGAGTACTTTCGCGAGCAGGAGCGGCGCCAGGTGCTGCTCTTTATTGACAACACGTTCCGCTATATCCAGGCTGGTGCTGAGGTCTCAGCCCTGCTGGGGCGTTTGCCCAGTGCGGTGGGCTACCAGCCCACGCTGATCACGGAGATGGGCGAGCTACAGGAGCGCATCACCACCACCAGCCGCAGCAGCATCACCTCCGTGCAGGCGATCTATGTCCCGGCGGATGACCTGACCGATCCGGCGGTTGCGGCGACCTTTGCCCACCTGGATGCAACGACCGTGCTTTCCCGACGCCAGGTAAGCCAGGGCATCTACCCGGCAATCGACGTCCTGCAGTCGAACAGCAAGCTGCTCACGCCGACTGTGGTGGGCCAGGAGCACTATGAGATTGCCCAGCGGACGCGTTCCCTGCTGGCACGTTACGAGGAATTGCAGGATATCATTGCCATCCTGGGCATTGACGAGCTTGGCGACGAGGATCGCATCGCTGTGAACCGGGCGCGGCGGCTGCAGCGCTTTTTGACCCAGCCGTTCTTTGTCGCCGAGCCCTTCACCGGCCTGCTGGGCCGCTTCGTGCCCCTGCCCCAGACCCTGCGCGGTTTTCGTGAGATTCTGG
>JAEAMF010001124.1_pt1 | contig 22171 bp, 14 predicted proteins | sample 8958721 | NCBI WGS metagenome assembly JAEAMF01 (sample SAMN16933255, study PRJNA681124) | bioreactor sludge metagenome | isolation source: anaerobic bioreactor treating anionic surfactant - SDBS | place: India: Bengaluru | collected 2019-02-28
CGGCGACTAAGTACAAGGTGCAGATCGCAAAGACGCTCGTTAAACGGGCGCTGTTGGCCACGGTTTAAAAAGCATTCAGCCACGCATTGCACGAATTTCCAGATGCCGGGCTCGTGCGGTTCGTGGCTGTTTTTTTAGGTTCACGCCATGGCAGAAATTGAAGGAAGCAACGGGCAACAAATATCATGGCCAATCTGAACGAGATACGGCAGCAGATGGAGCAATTGAGCAATGCAGAGCTGATCGATATTCTGCTGAAGCATGACGAGAGACGATGGCAGCCTGAGGTTTTTGGCATCGTGGAAGAGATCCTCATCGAGCGCGGTTCTTCCTCAGGCAAGCCCCTGAACTATGCGTCAGGGCCGGAGAAAGCCCTGGACGAAACCGCGGGCTTGGGCCTGATCACCGTCGCGGAATATGTGAGTCATCTCGATGCCGAGGCCGATCGTCTGATCCTGGAAGGGGAAGGCGTGAAAGCATGGATCTTTATAGATGACACCCCTCAGCCGGAAGGGTACCCGCCATGCGTACAGCTCAAGGTATGCGCCGATGATTGGAACACGGCCATAGATAAGCTCGCATCGATGGACGAAGAATACTGAGCTTATCTTTGATGAATCGACAGGGCTCGCTTGCGAAGACGGATGGACTTTGGCGTCACTTCCACCAGTTCGCCTTCATTTATGAATTCGAGCGCCTGTTCGAGCGAAAGATCCCGGAAAGGAACAAGGCGGATCGCTTCGTCCGCCGTGGAAGCTCTCATGTTGGTGAGCTTCTTCTCTTTCGTGACGTTCACATCCAGATCGACGGTGCGCGCGTTTTCGCCGATGATCATTCCCTCGTAGACTTCTGTTCCCGGACGCACGAAGAGTTCGCCGCGTTCCTGAAGATTGTATAGCGCGTAGCTCGTGGCAAAACCGGCGCGGTCCGCTACAAGCGCTCCGGTCAGCCGGTTGCTGATGTCGCCGGCCCAGGGCCCCCATCGGAGGAACATGGAGTTTAGAAGCCCAGTTCCTTTCGTGTCTGTCAGGAACTCGGAGCGGAATCCGATCAAGCCCCGGGACGGGACCTCAAAATCCATCCGGACGCGGCCGGCGCCGTGGTCCACGATCTTCGTCATCTTGCCCTTGCGTCGTCCCATGGCTTCTGTGATGACACCGATGAAGTTATCCGGGCAATCGATTACGACCTGCTCGATCGGCTCCATGAGATTTCCGTCGATCGTGCGGGTGATCACCTGGGGCTTGGAAACCTGCATCTCGTATTCCTCGCGACGCATCATCTCAATGAGGATGGCCAACTGCAGCTCGCCGCGGCCCGATACTTTGAAGCTTTCCATCTCCTCGGTCTCATCAATTCGGATGGCCACGTTCGCCAGCGCTTCTTTTTCCAGCCGGGCCCTGAGGTGACGCGATGTGACGTACTTCCCTTCCCGCCCGGATAGCGGTGAGGTGTTCGCGTGAAATATCATTGAAATGGTCGGTTCGTCGACCTGGATCGGCGGCAACGGGATGGGATCCTCGGCATCGGCGATGGTCTCGCCGATGTAGATGCCCTCAATGCCGGCCACGGCGATGATTTCACCGGCGCTGGCTTCTTTAACGGGCTGCTGTTTCAATCCATCAAATGCAAACAGCTTGGTAATCCGTGTACTTTCTATCGTGCCATCCAGTTTGCACACGGATACACTCTGCCCGACTTCCACTTTGCCCGAAAAGATCCGCCCGATTGCAATGCGCCCCACGTAGTCATTGTAATCGAGCGTCGTCACCAGAACCTGCAGCTTGTCGGGTAGAATCGGCTTCGGCGCAGGGATGGTTTCCAGGATCTGCTCGAAAAGAGGACGCAGGTTTTCTGAACTGTCACCGAGCTCTTTTTTGGCGATTCCCAGTTTACTGACTGCATACAGAATCGGGAAATTGATGAGATCTTCGCTTGCGTCGAGGTCTATAAAGAGGTCATAGATCTCGTTAACGACCTCCTGTGGCCGGGCATCGGATCGGTCGATCTTGTTGACGACGACGATGGCCGGAAGCTTCTGTTCCAGCGCTTTCCTGAGCACAAACCGGGTCTGGGGCAGGGGGCCCTCGGAAGCATCCACGAGAAGCATCACACCGTCGACCATTTTGAGCACGCGTTCGACCTCACCGCCAAAATCGGAGTGGCCCGGGGTATCCACGATATTGATTTTAATAGACTTATAGTGGATGGCCGTATTCTTGGCCATGATCGTAATGCCGCGTTCGCGCTCAAGGTCCAGGTTGTCCATGACGCGCTCCATCACGCGCTCGTTATCGCGGAATGTTCCGCTCTGTTTGAGCATGGCATCCACCAGAGTCGTCTTCCCGTGGTCGACGTGCGCGATGATGGCAATATTTCGAATATCTTCTCGTTTCATGAATCCTCATAAAAAATAGAGAACTAACATTACCCTCCGGATTCAAAGTCTCAAAGTTTATTTATGATCATATAATCGTGTAATCGTGGACACCCATGGAAATCGTGGACACCCATTTTCTGATCCGAGGCACAGGGCTGGACAGCGAGTGCTTATAGCTTCTGACAGTGGGTGCTTGCCAATGCCAGAACGCCAATCCTCTCCGGGCCCAAACAATGGGTGTCCATTATTCCATCCATTATTCCATCGGGATCGGGATTCGCCATCGGGAACCGGATTGGGGGAAGCGTGGAATCGTGGATGACGTGAATCGTGGACACCCACTTTCTGATGCGAGTCATCGGCCCGAAAAGTGGATATCCATTACTCCGGGACAGTGGGTGTCCACAATTAGAATCCGCTTGCCAATATGGCCTTTCCATATAACAATTACTGTGGTATTAATAACGGTTTTTGTTGCGCCGTTACGTAGGATGTGGGGCTTTAGGAATATCGAAGTGTCGCAAAGAAGTCAGGGTGGTTGAAAGACAGTGAGTTCTAAACCGCAACCAACCGCCCTTGCGGATTATCCCTGAAAAATCCTCCCGGCCAAGAATTGGAGTATAGGAATGGACCCAAACGGGCAGGCAACCGATAAAAATGTGTCCCTGCAGTCTGAGATCTTTCAGATCAGCGGGGAAAAAATACAAAACTGTTTTCAGTGCCAGAAATGCGCGGCAGGATGCCCTCTGAATTTCGCTATGGATATCCTGCCCAACCAGCTTTTCCGCCATATTCAGTATGGCCATTGCGACAAAGTACTGGCCGCAAACAGCATATGGCTTTGTGCCTCCTGCCACACGTGCAGTGTTCGGTGCCCCAACAGCATTGATATCGCAAAGGTTATGGATACCTTGAGAAGCATATCGAACAATTCCCGCGTTGTTCCGGGCGACAAAAAAATATCACTTTTTCACAAGATCTTCCTGGGGCTCACCAAATATACCGGCCGGACCTATGAACCCGGGATGGGGATATACGTGATGCAGACCGGAGGTTTGGGCGGAATGATGGGATGGACGATGAAAATGTTCCTGAAAGGGAAGATAGGACTTATCCCGAGCTTTAAGGGCGGGAGGGAGTTCAGAAAGCTCTTCAACAAACTGGGAAAGGGAGGCGCGAAATGAAAGAATTTTCCTACTTCCCCGGCTGCTCTTTACACGGCACATCCAGAGAATTTGACGAATCCATCAGAGGCGTTCTGGATCTCCTCAACATAAAGCTCCACGAACTGGAGGATTGGACTTGCTGCGGAGCGACCTCGGCCCATTGCCTGGATGAGACGCTTGCGGCCGAAATGCCTGCCCGGAACCTCGCGATCGCGGAAAAGAGCGACCGGGATCTGCTGGTCCCTTGCGCGAGTTGTTACAGCCGGTTCAAGGCTGCGGAAGCCGAGGTCAAAGAGCATGGGAAAAAGGTCAGCTTCCCTTATAAAGGAACGGTGCCGATCAAATTCGCCCTGGACTATCTGTGCGACAAGCCGGTTCTGGAAGAACTGAAGAATAAGATGGTAAAGCCCCTCTCCGGGCTTAAGGCCGTCTGCTATTATGGATGTCTCCCTGTACGCCCCCCAAAGCTAACCGGGATCAAGGATTACGAAAATCCCATGCATATGGACCGGCTTGTCAAGCAACTGGGTGCCGAAGCCATTCAGTGGTCCTATAAGACCGACTGCTGCGGCGCCAGTCTGATGGTCACCCGCATGGATCTATTTAAACAGCTGATCGGCAAAATCCTGACGAGAGCTAAAGAAACCGGAGCGGACTGCGTAGTCGTAGGCTGTTCCATGTGCCAGATGAATCTGGACACTCGCCAGGAAGTTGTTGAAAAGGATCTCGGAAAGAAAATCGATCTACCCATTCTGTACTATACGGAATTGATGGGACTGGCAATGGGCCATAAGGATGCCGGCAAATGGTTCAAACGGCATTTCAAGGATCCCGTTCCGATGTTGAGCGCAAAGGGTTTGATGTAATTTAGGTTGCTCGTTACCCGTTACCCGTTTCCCGTTAATGAGTATGTCTTTTAACGGGAAACCGGAAACGGGTAACGGGTAACGGAGGAGATGTATGGCTGACAAGGTTGGAGCCGTAATGGTTATAGGCGGCGGAATCGCCGGGATTCAATCCTCCCTGGACCTGGCGGAATCCGGTTATTACGTCTATATGGTGGAAACTTCACCCGCGATCGGCGGAGTGATGGCGCAATTGGACAAGACATTCCCTACAAATGATTGCGCCATGTGCATCGTCTCGCCAAAACTGGTGGAAGCGGGCTGCAATCTGAACATCAACGTGTTGACTGCAACAGACGTGGAAGGCATCTCGGGCGAGCCGGGGAATTTCAGCGTTCGCGTTCGCAAACGCGCCCGTTTTGTGGATCTCCAGAAATGCACGGGGTGCGGCGATTGTGCCACAGTTTGCCCTATTACGCGCCCTAATGAATTCAATGCGCTGCTAAATACCCGCAAAGCCATTTATAAAAGATATCCGCAGGCGATACCGAACGCTTTCGCCATCGAAAAACGCGGCGAAGCCCCATGCCGAAATGCCTGCCCGATCGAGCAGCGCGCAATGGGTTACGTCGCACTGATTCGCGAGAGGCGGTTTGCGGATGCCTATCGGACCATTAAAGAGGACAATCCTTTCCCTTCGGTTTGCGGCCGTGTCTGCAACCACAAGTGCGAACAGGCTTGCACCCGCGGCGATAACGGGCATGAAGCGGTTAATATCATGCACCTGAAGCGCTTCGTAACCGACTGGGCTTTTGCCCATCCTGAAGAGATCCAAAAGGCCTATGCGGCAGGCGTCCAGAAATCACCAGACACCACCGGGCTGGGCAAGAAGGTCGCCATTATCGGTGCAGGACCGGCAGGATTGACGGCAGCCAACGACTTGATCGCCAGGAATTTCGATGTAACGGTATTTGAAGCATTGCCTGCGGCTGGAGGGATGATGCGGGTAGGCATTCCGGAATACCGGATGCCCTACGATCTGGTCCAGAAGGAAGTCGAAGAAATTACAGCCAGAGGCGTCCAACTGAAGCTCAATACCCGCGTGGACGATGCCATCGGCTTGCTCGGCGAGTACCAGGCGGTATTCGTGGCTACCGGCGCCCATGTCGGGCTCAAGACCGGAATCCCCGGAAATGATTTGCCGGATGTCCACGTCGCGACCGATTTCCTGCGATCCGTCAGCCTCCGCAGCTCAGGCAGCACGCCGATAGACGTTAAGGGCAAGCGCATCTTGGTTCTCGGCGGCGGCAACGTCGCCGTAGATGCCGCAATGTCCTCCGTAAGACTTGGAGCAAACTGGGTTGGCATGACGTGCCTCGAAGGCGAAGGCAAAATGCTTGCCCACGACTGGGAAGTCCGCGACTGCCGCGACGAAGGAATCGAGGTGATGCCGGGAAGGAATTTCCTGGAAATCACGAACAAGGACGGCAAGGTGACCGGCGTGAAAACCGTGAACGTGAATTTCCGCGGCTTCGTCGACGGGAAGCTCGACATGGATGTTCTCGAAGGAACCGAGACAGTCATCCCCTGCGACATCGTCATCTACGCTATCAGCCAGAGGCCTGACCTGGCCCTGTTGAGAGATAAAGTCGAGACAGCACGGGGTAGAGTCGCAGTCGACAAAAACACGCTCGCGACCAACGTTCCGGGCATCTTCGCCGGCGGCGATGCCGTAACCGGCACGACATGGGTGGTCGAAGCCATCGAAGCGGGACACAGGGCCGCCAACTCGATTGCGGAGTTCTTGCGAGAAGATTCGACAAAGGCGTGGCCCCCGGTTGTTCCATTTCTCGAGAGATTGCCCGAGGCGACTATAGCTCCCGAGCAGAAGGAGCAATTGATGGAAGTCTCTTCGCGGTCGCCCCGATTCGAGCCGCCGAAGCGGGACGCCTCTGAGCGCAAGAGAGATTTCAACGAAGTGGAAGGGGCGCTCAGCGAAGACGACGTGGTGGAAGCAGCCAAGCGCTGTCTCGAATGCGGCATCTGCTCCGAATGCAACCAATGCGCTTACGTCTGCCGCGCGGGCGCTATCAATCACGGCGACCGCGACGAAGTGGTGGACTTGAAGGTGGGCGCTGTTCTGCTCACGCCGGGCTTCAAGACCGTCGACGGCAACGTCCGGCCCGAACTGGGTTACGGACAGTACGCCAACGTTGTTACCAGCCTGGAATTCGAGCGCATCCTCAGCGCCAGCGGCCCGTATGCGGGAACCGTGCAGCGGATTTCGGACGGCAAACATCCGAAAAAGATCGCCTTCATCCAGTGCGTGGGCAGCCGTGACACTTCCTGCGGCAATGACTACTGCTCTTCCGTCTGCTGCATGTACGCCACCAAGGAAGCCGTCATCGCCCGCGAACATGACAACAACATCGAGCCCACGATCTTTTACATGGACATCCGGGCCTTCGGCAAAAATTTCGAAACCTATTATGAACGGGCCAGGACGGAATCCGGCGTTCGTTATGTCAAGTGTGCAGTTTCAAGGGTTCGCGAGGACTTCAATACCAAGAACCTGACCATCACCTACATCGACGAGGCTGGAAAGGTCGTCGAAGAAGAATTCGAAATGGTCGTCCTCTCCGTCGGTCTCGAACCCGCCAAGCATACGGTTGAGATGGCAAAGCGGCTCGGCGTCGAGGTGGACAAATACGGATTCGCGAAGACAGCGAGTTTCACGCCGCACACGACGTCAAAAGACGGGGTTTACGTATGCGGCGTCTACCAGGGGCCGAAGGATATCCCCGAAACCGTGGCGCAGGCCAGCGGAGCGGCCGCCGACGCGATGGCGCCTCTCGCTATGGCGCGCGGGACGATGACCGTGAAGAAGGAATATCCGCCCGAAGTCGACGTAAAGGACCAGGAACCCCGCATCGGGGTGTTCGTCTGCAATTGCGGCATCAATATCGGCGGGGTCGTCAATGTTCCCAAAGTAAGGGATTACGCCAGAAGCCTCAAGAATGTCGTTCATGTCGAGGACAATCTCTATACCTGTTCCCAGGACACCCAGGCGAAAATCCGGGAATCGATCAAGGAACACAAACTCAACAGGGTGATCGTGGCCTCGTGCTCCCCAAGAACGCATGAATCGTTGTTCCGTGAGACGGTGCGGCAGGCCGGCCTGAACAAGTACCTGTTTGAAATGGCGAACATCCGCGATCAGTGCTCGTGGGTTCACATGAAGCAGAAAACGGAGGCGACGGAAAAGGCGGAAGATCTCGTCCGCATGGCGGTCGCCAACGCGCGCATGATCCAGCCGCTCGGCGAGCACGAGATAGCGGTCGTCCAAAAAGCCATCGTCGTCGGCGGCGGCATCGCCGGCATGACGTCCGCCCTGAAGATCGCCGACCAGGGATATGAAGTCTATCTGCTTGAGAAGGAAGACAAGCTCGGCGGCAACCTGTGGAACCTTCACTACACCCTCGACGGAATGGACGTCCGCGCCCTGCTCGAAAGCACTGTCGGCCGGATTAAAAACCATCCGATGATCCACGTCCTGTTCAACGCCAGCATAGTGGATTCGGGCGGGTCCAAGGGCAATTTCACGACCGGCGTAAAGTCCGGGCCGAACGGCGAGTATCAGCAAATCCGCCACGGTGTCGTCGTGGTGGCTACGGGAGCGCAGGAGGCGAAGCCGAATGAATTTCTCTACGGGGAAGATCCGCGCGTCGTCACCCAACTCGAATTGGAAAACAAGATTGCCGGCAGATCGGCCGACGTCGCTGCCGCAAGGAAGATCGTGATGATTCAGTGCGTGGGCTCCAGAAATGCGGAGCGGCCGAATTGCAGCCGCACATGCTGCGCCACAGCCGTAAAGAACGCACTGAAGCTGAAGGAACTGAATCCGGAGACCGAAATCACGGTTCTCTACAGGGACGTTCGAACATACGGGCTGGCGGAACCCTATTACGCAAAGGCGCGCGAAAAGGGAGTTCTGTTTGTCCGGTATGAGCCCGAAGAAAAACCTGAAGTGAAGAAGGACGGGCAGAAGCTGACGGTATCCTTTACGGACAAGGTAATTCGGGAACATATTGCTTTGACGCCGGATCTGGTCGTTCTTTCTGCCGCAACACATGCGAGGAATAACGATGAAGTCGCTTCGGTTTTGAAGATTCAACGGACGCTGGAAGGCTTCTTCCTGGAGGCACACATGAAACTGCGGCCGGTGGATCTGGCCACAGACGGCATGTATCTCGCGGGTGGAGCGCACGGACCGAAGCTGATCACCGAAACGATTTCTCAGGCGAGCGCTGCGGCGGCCCGCGCCTGCACCATCCTTTCGAAAGACAGGATGATGGTCGGCGGAGTCATCGCGGTCGTGGACGGCGAAAACTGCGCGGCCTGTCTGACGTGCGTTCGCGTGTGTCCCTATGATGTGCCCATTATCAACATCAAGGGTGAAGCCGAAATCGATCCGGCGAAGTGTCACGGCTGCGGCAGTTGCTCGGCCGAATGCCCGGCGATGGCCATAGAGCTTATGCACTTCAGAGAGCCGCAACTCTGGGCCAAGGCGAACGCCTTGACGACGGAAGCAGCTCCGACGAATGCGGTGATGTGAAATTGGAGACGCCGGCCCGGCGCAACCCATGAGCGAGCCGGTGTTTCTAATGAAGGAGATTGCGATGGAAGCAATACAGCAGTCGGTACAGGAAAAGGCAAAACAGGCGGATTTTGAACCGGAAATTGTGGCTTTCTGCTGCGAGTTTTGAGCATACAGCGCTGCGGACCTGGCAGGTTCGATGAGGCTCAATTACCCGACGTTCATTAAAATCATCAAAGTGCCCTGCACGGGAAGAGTGGATGTTCTAACCCTCCTGAAGGCATTTGAAGGCGGCGTGGATGGAGTCTATGTCGCGGGATGCATGGAAGGCGAATGCCATTTTCTGAAGGGCAACATCCGGGCTCGAAAGAGAGTCAATTATGCCAAGACACTCCTGCAGGAAGTCGGCATAGAACCGGATCGTCTGGAAATGTACAACCTGAGTGCCGCCCAGGGCCAGCGGTTTGCCGCCATCGCCAACGAGATGGCGGACAAAATCCGCGCTCTGGGACCAAGCCCCGTCAAGAAGGCGAAGGAATCATTCAAAGCATAAAAAAGAGTTCCCAGTTTCGAGTTTCCAGTTCCCAGTCTGTAATATTCCAACTGGGAACTGGAAACTGGGAACTGGGAACGCAGAGAGAAGGTAGGAGGAATCAATGATAGTAGGGAACAGGAAGCCACTGGAAGAAATCCTGCAAATGATAAAGCCCTATAAGAAGATTTTGCTTCTGGGCTGCAGAGAATGCATTACGGTCTGCGCGGCCGGAGGCGAACGGGAAGTCGGAGTTCTGGCATCGGAGTTGAAGATGTCCCGGGCGAAAGACGGGCAGGAAATTGATATCAAGGAATATACGCTGGAGCGCCAGTGCGATTTCGAGTACATCGACCAGATCAAGCCGTTCGTGGACGAGTACGAAGCAATCGTGTCGATGGCGTGCGGCGCGGGCATCCAGTATACGGCCGAAAGATTCCCGAAAAAGGTTGTGCTGCCTGCCATCAACACCACGTTTCTTGGCGTAACGCTGGAGCAGGGACTGTGGGCCGAGCGCTGCCAGGGTTGCGGTGAATGCATTCTGCACCTGACCGGCGGTGTGTGCCCGGTGGCCCGCTGCGCTAAGAGCCTCTTTAATGGGCCCTGCGGCGGATCTTCCGACGGCAAGTGCGAAGTGAACAAGGATACGAATTGCGCGTGGCAACTCATCATCGACCGTCTCAAAGAACTCGGCCAGCTGGATAAATACGAAGAGGTGATCCCGGCAAAAGATTGGGCTACATCCAGAGACGGCGGTCCGCGCACGAGAGTCAGAGAAGATTTAAGATTGGGTTAGGAAGCCTCTTCGCATTGGCACGGAACGATTGGCGACGAATCAGCGGGCGTGAAATCGCCAACCGTTAATCGTAAACCTTAGAATGGAGGATTTGCGGCGGTGAAGACGAAATCGAACATCGAGCGTCTCTTGGAAGAAGGAAAATTTGTTGTCACATCGGAATGCGGTCCGCCGAGGGGAGCAGATCCTGAGGTAATCCGCAAAAAGGGGGAATTGCTCAAGGGCGTGGTGGACGCGGTCAACGTCACCGACAACCAAACATCCATCGTTCGGATGAGCTCCCTTGCTTCCTGCCTCATTCTCAAGGAAATGGGATTCGATCCCATATGGCAGGTGGTTTGTCGCGACCGCAACCGGATCGCCATTCAGAGCGACATTCTGGGCGCCGCGGCTCTTGGGATCAACAACATCCTCTGTCTCTCGGGCGACCACCAGAGCTTCGGCGACCACCCGAAGGCTAAGAATGTCTACGACATTGATTCCATTCAGCTGATCCAAACGGTCAAGACTCTGAGAGACGACGGCAAGTTTCTCGGCGGCGAGGAACTGAAAGGAAAGCCGAACTTGTTCATCGGCGCGGCGGAAAATCCTTTTGGCGATCCTTTTGAAATCCGGGCGATCAGGCTGGGAAAAAAGGTAAAGGTGGGCTGCGATTTCATTCAAACCCAGGGAATCTACAACCTCGAAAAGTTCGGGAAGTGGATGGAAATGGTGCGTGACCGGGGATTGCATGAAAAATGCGCGATTCTCGCCGGGGTGATTCCGCTGAAATCGGCAGGGATGGCAAAGCACATGAAAAAGAATGTGCCCGGCATGGACGTTCCGGATGCCCTGATCGAGCGGCTGAGCGGCGTACCCAAGGAAAAGCAGGCAGAGGAAGGCATCAAGATCTGCGTGGAAATGATCCAGCAGTTGAAGGGAATCAAGGGAGTGCGCGGCGTGCATATCATGGCCATCGAGTGGGAGCAGAAAGTGGCCGAAATCGCCAAGGCCGCCGGACTTCTTCCCAGGCCGTAGCGCAATCCCGATCAAAGGTTTTTAGGCCACAAATTGCACGAATTGCCAAAAAAGCCTGATTCGTGTAATTTGTGGCTATTTTTTTATGGCGCGAATTCTTGTTGTCGATGACGATCCATATATGAGAACCGCCTGCGCGCGCGTTCTTGCCAAGGCCGGGCATACGGTCACGTGCGCCGAAACCGGCGATGAAGGACTTCGTGTAATCGGCAGAAGCTCAGACCGTTTTGACGCGGTCCTGCTGGATCAACTGATGCCCGGATTGAGCGGTATGGACACCCTGGACGCGATCAAGGCTCAGGAACCCGGTCTTCCGGTTATTATCATCACCGGATCCGCAACGGAAGAAACCGCCACAGAGATACTAAAGAAGGGCGCCTTTGATTGTCTGCCTAAACCATTCAATCCGGAACAACTCCGCAGCACCGTGCAAAGAGCATTAAGCAGTCGGCAGTAGACAGTCGGCAGCAGGCGGTGGTGCACGCAATTATCCACCGCCAAAGCCGGGGGCTTGATCGCGGTCAATTTGCACACAATCATATCTGAGCGGCTTCTTGAACCGCAGAATATCGAATAACGAATGCAAAATTTCGAAGTGTTATCCTTATATCTGCGGTTCGACATTCGCTATTCGATATTTTGCGACACAATCCTCTTGGCCGCCATCAGAACATGAAAAAAACACAATCCGATATTTTTCAAATTGTTACTGCCTCACCGGCAGAGCCGGTGGATCTCCCAAAGGATTTGATGCCCCTACATGCGCGGCTGTAAGACTGCTCTCGGCCTACTGCCCACTGCCGACTAAAACGGTGACTGTATGCCGGTTTTGTATTAGTCTTTGATGTCTTTTCTGGAGATTGAATGACCGCGCTCTTGAGACTCTTTCGTTTTCTGCGGGGATCGGTTGGCCCGCTGATTGTTTCATTCCTGTTGCTGCTGGCCTCAACCGGACTGAGCCTCGTGTCGCCATGGCTGATCGGGCATGCGATCGACAAAGGCATCAACGCCGGCAATGTTCATTTGGTGGCCCGGGACGCAGCGGGCATCATCATCACCGCAATCTTGGCCGCAGTCCTCAACCTCGCATCCACCTACACTTTGATCAAAGCCTCGCAGTTGATGGGCTATGACATGCGCAACACTCTCTACCGCAAGGTTATGAGCTTCTCCTTCTCCAACCTGGATCGATGGCGCACGGGCGAACTGATGGTCCGGCTCAATTCGGACGTGAACACTATCCGGATGTTTGTGCGCATGGGCATGTTCATGATCGTCCAGGCCGTCATCATGATAGGCGGGACCGTTATCGCGATGTATTTGACCGATCCCGGGCTTGCTCATATCATGGCGATCTTCATGCCGCTGATGCTCATCCTTTTCTTCGGTGTTGCCATTTTCATTCGCCCGCTTTTCATGAAACAGCGCGTTGCATTGGATGAACTGAACAACACTCTCCAGGAAAACCTCGCAGGCGCAAAAGTCGTGCGTGCTTTTGCGCGGCAGGGACAGGAAAAAGTCAAATTCGCGCTTCGAAACAAAAAGCTCTACGACGTCAGCCTGAACGTCGGCTATAAGCTGGCTCTATTCTTTCCCCTGTTCTTGTTGATTATTCAGCTGGCAACCCTGATCGTGCTCTGGTCGGGCGGCGCCTCTTTGATCGGCGCCGCCGAAGGCCGCGTCGCCAGCAGCCTGACATTAGGCAATCTGGTCGCATTCAACAACTACGCCACTATGGCGATGTTTCCTCTCATGATGCTGGGGATGGTGCTGAACTTCATCTCCATGGCTATGGCTTCCGCCGTCCGGCTGGACGCCCTTCTGCAGGAAAAACCCGGGATTGAAGAAAAACCGAATGCCTGCAGTTTGCCGGCGCTTAGAGGGAAAATCGAATTCCGCAACGTATCTTTCCGGTATGGTCGCGGAGAACGAGCCTTGAACAACATCAGCCTGACCATCCAGCCGGGCGAAAAGCTGGGCATCATAGGAACCACCGGTGCCGGCAAATCCAGCCTGGTAAACATGATCTCAAGGTTTTACGACCCGGAGGAAGGCGCAGTGCTGGTTGACGGCATCGATGTGCGCGATCTGTCTTTCGACACTCTGCGCACCCGCATCTCGATCGTGCTTCAGGAAACAGTTCTTTTCAGCGGCACACTCCGGGAAAACGTGGCATTCAGCGCCCCGAACGCCACGCAAGCCGATCTGGAACACGCTGCGGAGATTGCCTGCGCGCTGGAATTCATCAACGACAAACCCGAAGGCTGGAATGCTTCCGTGGGCGAACGCGGCGCCGGGCTTTCCGGGGGGCAGCGTCAGCGCATCGCTATTGCCCGCGCCATTGCGGCTGCGCCGGACGTGATTGTCCTGGACGATGTCACTTCCTCGCTCGACGCAACTACCGAAAGGCTCATCGTCGATGGTCTCTATCGCGAATTCGGAGATCGCACCGCGATCATTATCAGCCAAAAAATCAATACCATCCGCTATGCAGATCGGATCGTGGTTATGGAAGACGGCCGCATTATCGCCGAAGGTTCGCATGATGCCTTGCTGAAATCGGATGAAACCTATCGCACGATTTTCGAAACCCAGTCGGGAAATTCAGCGTACCGGAGGATTTCCGCATGAGCGCTGCGACGACTCCAGCCAGATCTCAGCAGGGCGGCCCCGCGCCCGCGGGAGCGGGGCCGGGTCAAGGCCGTCCGCGCGGCCCGATGATGTTTCCGCCGCGCATTGAGGCGCCCAAAGATTACAGGAAAACGCTGCGCCGTCTTCTGGCTTATTTCGGGGCGAACCGTGCCCTGATCGTCGCTTCCACCATCTTCATTGCGGCTGGAACATTTTTAAGTGCATATCAACCGACACTCATAGGCAAGGCTATCGAGCGGGACCTTGAGCATTCAAAGAACCTACCCGCCTTCATCTATCATATGGAATTGCTGCTCGCGATAATCGTTGGTTCCTGGATTGCGAGCACGGTCTCGGGCATCCTGATGACGCGCCTTTCAACGAATATTGTTTACCGCATGCGCGAGGACTCGTTTGCGCGCGTCCAGGAGCTCTCCATGGGATCCTTCGACAAACGCGGTATCGGCGACTTCATCAGCCGCATGACCAATGACATTGAAATGGTTTTTAACGCCATGAATAACGGCTTTACCAACATGGTCAGCGGCATGCTCTCCATGCTGTTCTATCTGGTTCTCATGTTGGTGCTTTCCATCCCCCTTACGCTTGTCATCCTCGCGGTCGTGCCTGTGATGGGCGTAATGACGGGGATTGTCGGAAAGAAGATCCGCAGCGCATTCCGCAAAAACCAGGAATGGGTTGGCTACTTGACCTCGAGCATCGAGGAATCCGTCACTGGCGTCAAAGCTATCCAAACTTTTCGGAGAGAAGGGGCGGAATTTGCGAAGTTTGAAAAGGTGAATTACGAAAGCCAGCGGGTGGGAGTGCAGGCGGAACTAATTTCCTATGCCTTCATGCCGCTGATGAACATCATGACATCCCTGACGCTCGGCTTGATTGTCGGGATGGGCGGCTATCTGGCCCTGAAGAGCACGGGCGCGATCGTATCCATAGGGCTGCTGACTGCATTCATCCTCTACTCACAGCGTTTCTTCGAGCCCCTGCGCCAGATAACGCAGGTATACAGCATGCTGCAGTCCGCGATGGCCGGCGCCGAGCGCCTGTTCGAGATGATGGACATGAAGCCGGAAGTGATCGAAAAACCGGATGCGCTTTCCCTGCCGGATATAAAGGGCGTTGTCGAATTCAATGGCGTCGATTTTGCCTATGAAGAGGGCAAGCCCGTTCTGAAAAATATCCAATTCAGAACGCATCCCGGACAGGTGGTCGCCATCGTCGGGCCGACAGGAGCCGGTAAAACCACGATCACCAATCTGCTGAGCCGGTTCTACGACGTGCGGAGCGGCAGCATCCTCATCGATGGCATCGATATTCGCGACATCAAACTGGACGACCTGCGGACCCGCATGGGAGTAGTGCTTCAGGAGCCTTTTTTCTTTGCCGCAACGATCCGGGAAAATTTGCTGTACGCCCGGCCGGACGCCACGGAAGAACAGATGGTCGCCGCGGCAAAGACCGCGAATGCGCATTACTTCATATCACGCCTGCCGAACGGCTACGCTTCGATGCTGTCCGAACGCGGCAGCAACCTCTCGCAGGGCGAGCGCCAACTGCTCGGCATCGCCCGGGCCATCCTGGCGGATCCGCGCATCCTCATTTTGGATGAAGCCACCTCCAGCGTCGACAGCCTGACCGAGGCTCATATTCAGGAAGGCTTGATCCATCTTATGAAAGGCAGGACAAGCTTCATCATCGCCCACCGCCTTTCGACGATCCGCAACGCGGACCAGGTCCTGGTGCTTCACAATCACCGTATCATCGAATCGGGCACTCACGAGCAGCTTATAAACAGGCAGGACGGCTTTTATGCAAAGCTGTACGGAATGCAGGATCAAAAGCCGGAAATTCTGGAATCCGATTTTGCCGGAGAAGCGGAGTAGCGGGGAGTTCCCCTCCCGGCCATCAACTGCGCCTGGCAGCTGAATGCCGGATACCTTCTCGATAGATATTAATCCCGATTCCGAAATTGGCCTGGGCAGCGGTCAGTTGATTTAAGCCCGGCCTTTCAAGGCCGGGAAAAACGACCAGCCATCAGTGTGCGTCACGGCAGTGACGCTTGATTTCACCCGTCGCTGACCGCGACGGCATATTTGTCGCCCTCCTAATCCGGGCCTTGAAAGGCCCGGCTACATTCATCCCGCCGCTGCCGCGGCCAAAGCTATGTGATTCCGGTATTTAAATTGACAAATAAAGATACAATTTTGGAATCCAGGATTAAACTTCATCGGCCTAACAAAAGCGATTTCGAAGCGTGTATGGCACCGAACGCAGAAAGCAGGAACTAAAATCTATATTTAACTTCATCCGCTCCCGTCGATCCGAGCGGAGATAGCCTGTAAAAGATTTATCTCTCCCTATATTTCATATTTTGCAGTAAAATCCCGACTCAGCAGGCTTTGGAAAGCGGCGGCAGGCACGTGCCCACGCAACTTAGGGCTGCTTATTGGAAGTCATGATCCGACAGGGCGGGAACAGAAACGCAGCCGGTCCGTCTTGTCAATTACATGCAACCATCACCAGGAAAGGAAATCCCGTGAAACATAAAAATCTCGTCACAATGGGCATCGCACTTTGCATCGCGATGCTGATCCCCGCGTTGGGACATGCACAGTTTCCGAAGGCTAAAGCGAAACCAGGGGATCCTCCTCAGGGAGTGCAGGCCTCGCAGGTGCCGATGGTATCCTGCCAGCGCGGCGGTCTGCAACACGCCGTCAGGCTCTACCTGGCCGCGCAAGCCAAGGGCGACATCTCCATTCTGCCGCTTGCCAACGGTCTCGGTTACCAGGAGAACATGAAACCCGCCAACGTCAAGACCGGCTTCATCACCAAGCCGCTCGTCATCGACAAGAGCATGAGCCTGTACGACGACGCCTCATGCCAGACCTTCACCGAGGTCATCGTGACCGACAAGGCCAATCCCTACGTGATCGGAGTGCGGATGCGCGTCAATCACGACAAGATCGCCGAGATCGAGTTGATCACGACTACAACGGGGGATTGGTTGTTTAACGCCGACAACTACTTGAAGTATTCGTCGACAGAGAATTGGGGCCCCATCCCCGCCGACCGGCGCAACACTCGCGCCGAATTGGTGCGCGGGGCCAACGCCTACCTTGACGCCTTCCTCGAAGCGAAGACCGACCTCGTCCCGTGGGGCTACCCGTGCGTGCGAATCGAGGGCGGCATGACCACGGCGCAGGGGACAGACGCCGACACCTGCGAAGCCGGCGTGCCGTCCGGCGTGAACATCGCCAACCGGCGCTTCGTGGTGGATGAAGTGATCGGCTCGGTGGTGGTCTGGTGCACTTTCGGCGCCGGCGGCCCGGGAGGCATGACTGGCGCGCCCGATACGCACCTGTTCAGGATGGAGAACGGCAAGCTGCGCTACGTGCATACGATCACGTATCTCAAGATGAGCGACTTCCGGGGCCCCACCGGCACCAATGCCGACAAGCCGGCGCCGAAACAGTGACCCTGCAGAACGATCTACGGGTTTGAATCGCACGCCGTGCAGCATAAAGCAGGGCGGAAGCAAAACGAACGCCGAAGTGGCGGGCGCGGCGCTTTCGCCCCGCCTCTAAACTTGGCTTTCTGAATTCCCATAGATAAAGAAATTGCCCAACGCATCCTCGCGTGCTCGGATTTCCCGGATGAAGGAATCGATCACGCCTTGAAGGCGTAGCTTTGGCCTGCCCCGCAGAGCGCTCACTGGTATAAAGGCACGGCGGAACGGCTTAGCCTTTAAGGTCACACGACCTGAGACCTCTCCGTATCTGCGGAAATCAGTCTTGAGCCCCTCATTTTCTTTGTGATCCATTGCATTGCCGAAGGCATCCAAATTAAGGTGCAATAAACAACCATTTGGAAAAATCACGCCCTTCAAAAAGGAAACTTCCGATGAGAAAACCGTTTATAGTGATCCTCCTGCTTCTGCCATTATTCGTTTGGGCATAAAGTCCTATTGACGGCACCTGGAAGGTCGACCTCGACAATGCTCAAATTCAAGAAAAGCCCACTGTAGAGGTGCTGCAAAACGGCACATATCAGTGTCTTAGCTGCGATCCAAAGACCAATATCAAGGCCGACGGCGCTGACCAGAATGCACCGCCGGAATGGAAAACCTACGATAGGGTAGCTGTTAAGGTCATCGACAAGAAAACCATGGAGATTGCACTCAAAAAGGGTGGGGAATTTCTCCGTTTGGAAACGATCACTGTTTCTACAGACGGCAAAATGCGCACAATTGACTCCACTGTCAATCCTGGGGCCGGTCAGGAGTCGCTTAAGTTTAAATCAACGCAGATTCGCATTGCCGCGGGTCCAATCGGATCGCACGAGATTTCCGGAACCTGGCGGGCGCAAAAAATGAACTATCCCCAAAATTAGAACTCCAGCCGCACCACGACCTGCCCGGTACGCGGATTGCGTCCCGAATCCCTGTAGCTCATATATCCAAATCCGGACTGCGGCTCGCCGTCGTCGTCTTTAATTTGCAGCGCCTTGGCGTTGATATAGTAAGGAGTCGCTACATTGCGCCTGTTGGCGATGTTCTGAAATTCGATTCTTCCGTGTACCCGAAGCTTGTCGTTGATCCGGAAGGTTCGTCCGAAGCTGATTTGTTCAGAGGAGAGGCGCCCAAGCCGGTAGTCGTCCCGATACGGTTTGAGGGGGCTGAACTGACCTTCTTGTGGATCGGTCCAGGCATCGGGATCCAACATAAAATCCTCGCGCGGATTCAGATCACGGTCATCGGGATTCTTCAAGAAGTACCTGTTCAATCCTCTGTTTGCCAGGGTGGTCTGGAAAATCAGCAAATGCAGATTGTTGTTCGCGTTTGGGACGCGGATCGGGAATCCGCTGGAGTATTGAAGCATGGCGCCAAACTGCCAATCGCTTAAAGCCATCGACAGGTATTTGTTTCCGCCCAACTTTGGAAACGTGTATGTGGGGGCAAAATAGTATGTAAGGGGCCTCGAAAGAGGAGAAACATGCTTTTGGGCCTCCAATTCAGACGAATCGTCGATGGATTCCGCAGCTATGATGGCGCCCTCGCTTTCCATGCCCGCCGAGTATTCTTTCTGCCAGGAAAATCCTCCGGTAAAAGCAATGCCGCTGGAGTATTGTTTCGTCACTTTTACCTGTACCGAGTCATACCAGGTCTTGCCGATCGGCGCCCAGCGATAGAGAATATCCCCATATTGCGGGAAGGGCCGCAAAGACTGGGCGACGGTTTCGGTTGTCGGGAATCCCGGATAGGGAGCTGTATATCCCTTCTGGGATGCCAGCGATGAATTCAGCGTAGACAAAAGCAATGCCCGGTCGTCCGCATTGGTTATATCAAGGTCGAGGTCCTCGAGAGCGCTTGTGGTTAGAGCATTCAGGTTGGCGTATCCATTGGATTCCCACCCCGTGCCGCGATTGCCCACATAGGCGATTTCCAGCAGCATCTTCCATCCCATCTGGCGCTGGATGGCCAAGCTCCACTGAATCTGCCGCGGCGGTCGTCCTGCGTCCGGATGAATTGCCAGAGGGGAAATGCCGCTCCCGATATATGTCTGATTTATGTCCGGATCAGGCCACGGTCTCGCGCTCGGGAAACCGGCGCTTAACTTCCGCGCCGCATTGGCGAACGTCGTCGAAAAAAACGGATTGGTCGATCCGGAAGCAAGTGTTGCGCCGTTATCGGTCGCAGTTTGCCCATACATCACGCTAAAACCGGCGCGCAGGATGTAATTGTCGGTCATTTGGTAGGCAATGCCGAACCGAGGGCCGAATGCCTTTTTATAGATGTCAGCAAAGTCGCAGTTGCAGCCTCCCGCTCCGGATCCTTCGTAGACCATGGCGCCAGGAAGATCGCCCGCCGTCGGATTTAAGGCTGTAGGGGAGAAATTTGCGATACGGCCGCGCCCGTTCTTCAGGTATGTTTGATAGTCGTAGCGCAGTCCGTATTCGAATGTTAGCCTCCGGGAGAGCTTCCAGTTGTCCTGAGCAAAGAAAGCGAATCCGTGCTTCCCCAGCCGCGGGCTGCTCACGACTCCTATATCCCCGCTGTCCACAAGCCCCAGAAGAAAGCTGGCATAGGGAAATCCCAGGGTACCGCCATCCAGATACTGGCCGTAAGCAGAGGGAAGCATTGTTTGCTCGGCGCTGAAAGTGAGCGAGCCATAAGCGGGATACTGAGAAACAGACGAATAGCCTTCAATGCGCAGTTCACCGCCGAATTTGAAAATGTGCTTGCCGCGAACCCAAGTCATGTTTGCATTAGCGCTGGGATTCTCCATTTTAGACAAGCCCAGCGTATTGGATCCCAAATCTTTTGCTCCGCCTCTCACCGCTGTCAGACCCGAAATATAAGGGAAATAGGAGAGATTGGAGCCTGTCAGTCCTTCCAGGTCATAGTTCCCATAGGCGGATTTCTGATCCCATTTCAATCCCTGATAGCCGAGTCCAACATGCAGGGTTCGCGTGGGCGATAAAGAACGTTCATAGTTCAAGCGATACGTTTGAGCTCGAGTGTAGACGTCTTTCCCGCCCGTAATTGCATCCTCGATGCCGTCTCCACCGTCCTCGGTCGACTGTGAGGAATCGCTCACATTGATGCCATAATAAAACGAGAGCTTGGAGCGCCCGAAACTGTGGTCCAGTTTTAAGGAGCCGATGCTGTCGAGGCGCGGACTTGTCCATGGAACAACATAGTTGTTCGTTACATGCGTGTTGTCCGTGTCTGTCGGCCTCGGTATCAGGTTTTGGATCGTCCTGGCTACACTATCAAACTGCGTTGTCGGAATGATGTTGCTGGAAAAAGGATTGCGGATGCGAACGCCGTTCACGACACGCTCGCTCGCCGGATTATAGATAGCACCCTCCTGGATGGTTCGGCCGAGTGCATCCGTGCCCAGTCTGCGCCCGGTCAGCGCCTGTCGAAAATCACCCCGGCGGAAAGCGAGAGTCGGCACGGTAAAAGCCTTTTCAGCAATGTATTCCTGGCGCAATTGCTCAAAGTTGAGAAAGACAAAGGTTCTATCGTGGCCATCATAGATTCTGGGAATAAAAATCGGTCCGCCCAGGGCAGCGCCATAATTGTACCGGCGATCCTCAGGTTTAGAGCCCGTGTAGTAATTCGGCTCATTCAACGCTTCATGCGTCCAATACGTGTATAGGGAACCGTGATAAGCATTAGTACCCGACTTCATTGCGGTGTTTACGATCCCGCCTAAGGCTTGTCCGTACTCGGCGGGATAATTGCCGGTTTGAATCGAAAACTCTTCGATTGCATCAACTCCGGGCTGTATCACCGTCGTCCGGCTCCGCATGATGCCGTTATTTGCATCCTGGCCCTCGATACGCATGGAGCCCGTGTCGTCGGGAGCACCGCTAACGTTGAAATATTGCCGGCCGCCCATTTGAGTACCCGGCGTCAGCCAAAGCGCACTGAGTGGATTTCTCAGTCTTCCTTCTCCATAGGAAAACCCGAGCATCGGGAGGTTTTTCAGCGTTTCGCCGCTGACGATATGCGCCCACTGGCTGCCGTCGATGCGGGACATCAGCTCTATGTAATACTCCTCCCCGCTTTCTTCCTCTTCTTCCTCTGCCTTCTCGCCCTTTATCTCCTTCTTCTCCGCTTCGAGCGCGATGTCAAAACGCACGGTCTGGGTTGCGGACAGAGATATCTCGCTGCTCGCGTACGGCTGGAATCCGGGCTTCGAGATCGAGACCACATATTTTCCGACAGGAAGCTCTGGAAACGCATAGTTGCCAGTTGGAGTCGACTGCGTCTGGTACTTCGTCTTCGTTCCGGCTCTTTCCGCCATCACGGTGACACCGCTCAGCCCGATTCCCTCGGGATCATAAACAATGCCCGTTAAAACAGCCCGCGAGTTTTGAGCCAGCGCTTCTGCTCCAATCAAAAGAACAACAATTGCGGCAAGCCTTGTGAATAGCATGAAAAATCGCTCCTATATACTCGTACAATAGGTCCTGGAAATTCTCTACATCCTTCCCGGTTCACTTGTATAGACCAATTATGATATCCGACAGATCACCGTAAGAGGAATAGCCAAATTGAATTTCCATGAGAATCCTGGAATCCTGGTGGAATCCTGGAGAATCCTGGACACCCACTTTTTTTGAGGATTTTTTCGCTCAATCCATGAGTTCACCAGTTAAACATACAGAAATGAGGTGAA
>JAEAMF010001126.1_pt1 | contig 22111 bp, 18 predicted proteins | sample 8958721 | NCBI WGS metagenome assembly JAEAMF01 (sample SAMN16933255, study PRJNA681124) | bioreactor sludge metagenome | isolation source: anaerobic bioreactor treating anionic surfactant - SDBS | place: India: Bengaluru | collected 2019-02-28
TCGATGATGTAGCTCTGGCCGAGGTCCGGGCCGACGTTGCCGATCTGGCTCAGGGCTACGCCGCCGAGGCCGGCGATGCCCGAACCAAGGCCGAAGGCGAGCATGTCCACACGCCCGGTGGGTACGCCGCAGCAGGCGGCCATGTTGCGGTTCTGTGTCACCGCCCGCACGTTCAGGCCAAGGCGTGTGCGGTTGAGCAGCAACCAGGTCAGCAGTACCACGAACAGGGCGAAGCCGATGATCACCAGGCGGCTGTACGGCAGCACCAGGTTAGGCAATACCTGCAGCCCGCCAGACAGCCAGGCCGGGTTGGCGACCTCGACGTTCTGCGCGCCGAACAGCAGGCGGACTGCCTGAATCAGCATCAGGCTGATGCCCCAGGTCGCGAGCAGGGTTTCCAGCGGGCGACCATACAAGTGACGAATCACCGTGCGCTCCAGCAGCATGCCGACCCCGGCACTGACGCAGAACGCCACCGGTAGCGCCAGCAACGGATAGAACGGTAGTGCCTCGGGCATCAGGCGTTGCACGAGTACCTGCACGACATAGGTCGAGTAGGCGCCAAGCATCAGCATCTCGCCGTGGGCCATGTTGATCACGCCCAACAGGCCGAAGGTAATCGCCAGGCCCAGCGCCGCCAGCAACAGGATCGAGCCGAGTGACAGCCCACTGAATGCCTGGCCGAGCAGTTCACCGATCAACAGCTTGCGCTTGACTTGGGCCAGGCTGGTTTCAGCGGCGGTGCGCACGGCTTCATGGGTTTCCACCGCTGGGTCAAGCAGGCTCTCCAGGCGGGTGCGGGCCATCGGGTCGCCGGTTTCGCCGAGCAGGCGTACAGCGGCCAGACGCACCGCCGGGTCGCTGGCGGCCAGTTGCAGGTTGGCCAAGGCCAGGCCGAGGGCCGCGTGCACGGCGCTGTCTGCTTCGCTGGCGAAACGGCGGTCGAGAAAGGCAACCTGGGCCGGCTGCGCGCTTTTCTGCAACTGTTGCGCGGCACTGAGCCGTACGCGGGGATCCTCGACCAGCAGTTGATGGCTGGCCAGTGCGTTATCCAGCAGACCGCGCAGACGGTTGTTCAGGCGCAACTTGCGGCTATCGTCCGGGCTGATGCGGCCTTGCTGCAGTGATGTGAGCAGTGCCAGCCGGGCCGGGTCGGGTTGTGCCGCCCAAGCCTGCAGCAGGCGGGCCTGTTCGGTGGCGTTGGCAGCGACGAAGTAGTCGGCGTCGCCGGCCTCTGCGGCCAGAGGCAGCAGCAAGGCGAGGCCGATGATCAAACGGTACACGGCAGTGAGCATAGTGATGTCTCTTGAGGAGGGCCTGCAGGCACCGGCTGTGCCAGTACCTGCAGGGAGGGACTACTCAGTTGCCCTTCACTGCATAGTCCGGGCGCTTGTCGTTGCCAGGGATAAAGGGGCTCCAGGGTTGCGCGCGCAGGGGTTGCTCGGTCTGCCAGACCACGTTGAACTGACCGTCGTCCTGGATTTCGCCGATCATGACCGGCTTGTGCAGGTGGTGGTTGCTCTTGTCCATGGTCAAGGTGAAGCCCGACGGTGCCTTGAAGCTCTGGCCGGCCAAGGCTTCGCGAACCTTGTCGACGTCGGTGGACTTGGCCTTTTCCACGGCCTGTGCCCACATGTGAATGCCAACGTAGGTGGCTTCCATCGGGTCATTGGTCACGGCCTTGTCGGCACCTGGCAGGTTCTTCGCTTTGGCATAGGCCTTCCAGTCGGCGACGAACTGGCTGTTCACCGGGTTTTCCACCGACTCGAAGTAGTTCCAGGCGGCCAGGTGCCCGACCAGCGGTTTGGTGTCGATGCCGCGCAGTTCTTCTTCGCCCACCGAGAAAGCCACGACCGGTACGTCGGTCGCTTTCAGGCCCTGGTTGGCCAGTTCCTTGTAGAACGGCACGTTGGAGTCGCCATTGACGGTGGAGATCACTGCGGTCTTGCCGCCTGCGGAGAACTTCTTGATGTTGGCGACGATGGTCTGGTAATCGCTGTGCCCGAACGGCGTGTAGACCTCTTCGATGTCCTTGTCGGCCACGCCCTTGCTGTGCAGGAAGGCGCGCAGAATCTTGTTGGTGGTGCGTGGGTAGACGTAATCGGTGCCAAGCAGGAAGTAGCGCTTGGCCGCGCCGCCTTCTTCGCTCATCAGGTACTCCACCGCCGGAATGGCCTGCTGGTTCGGCGCTGCACCGGTGTAGAAGACATTCGGCGACATTTCCTCGCCTTCATATTGCACGGGGTAGAACAGCAGGCCGTTGAGCTCTTCGAACACCGGCAGCACGGACTTGCGCGATACCGATGTCCAGCAGCCGAATACCACGGCGACCTTGTCCTGGGTCAGCAGTTGGCGGCTCTTCTCGGCGAACAGCGGCCAATTCGAGGCCGGGTCGACCACGACAGGTTCCAGCAACTTGCCATTGACCCCACCCTTGGCGTTGATCTGTTCGATGGTCATCAGCGCCATGTCCTTGAGCGACGTCTCGGAAATCGCCATGGTTCCCGACAGCGAATGCAGGATGCCGACCTTGATGGTCTCGGCGGCCTGGATACTCCAGCTCAAGCCCATCGCGGCGATGGATGCGCTCAGGGTAAAGGCCTTGATCAGACTGCGACGCTTCATAGTGCACTCTCCATTGAATTCGATTGTTCTGTTTGGCAGATGGCGACTTCAGGAGAGAGCGTTAGCAAGCGCTGTGCCGACTTGTGTACAGGCTGGTGGGCTGCGTGTTTACAGGTTCAGGGGCAAATGGAATGCACTGTGATGACGCCCCGGTACGCTCGTTACGGGGGCGATTGCACAGGAATGGCTCATGGCTGGTATTGAGTCGGGCAGGGCGAGGTCAGGTTGCCGGTGCCAGGACGCGACGGCCCAGCCCTCGGTCCAGCAGCCATACCACCAGCATCGAGGCACCCACCAGCGGGAAGGCAATGCCCAGGCCGAGCATGATCACGGTGGCCGACTTCCAGCGTGGCAGGTCATGTCGCAGGGGCGGTACGCCCAGCCCGCCCTGAGGTCGGCGTTTCCACCAGATCACCAGCCCGCTGACCGAGCCCAGCAGGATCATCAGGCAGATCAGCAATACGATGAGCTGGTTGACCAGGCCAAACAATTTGCCCTCGTGCAACATCACCCCCAGCTCAGTGGCTCGGGCAACGCTGTTGTAATCCTGCCAGCGCACATCCACCAGCACCTTGCCGGTGTACTGGTCGACATGCAGGGTGGCGTCGTTACGCGGGTCGTCGGCGAACACGGCAATGGTGAAAACACCTTCGGCCGTGCTCGGCAGGGTGATGCTGTAGCCCGGTTCAACCTGGCGCGCAGTGGCAATGTCTTCGACCTGTTGCAGGCTTACCTGTGGCAAAGCGGGCGCAGAGTTTGCGGCCACGTGACCGGCATGTTCAGCGTGCGCGCCGGATTGTGGCATTGGCGTGTTTTCCACGGCCCAAGGCACGGTCTGCCGGTTGGCGTTGTTGAGGGTGCGGGCCTGCTGGTCGGACTGCGGTACTTCGTTCCACATGGCCGCCGGAAAGCGGTTCCACAGGTCGGCGTATTGTTTGCCCCAGAAGCCGGTCCAGGTCATGCCACTGAGTAACATCAGCAACAGTAAGGCTGAGCCCCAGAAACCGCTGACGGCATGCAGGTCGCGCCAGAACAGACGCCCGCGTGCGCCCAGGCGCGGCCACAGCACGCCAGCCGAAGCTTTGCCGCGTGGCCACCACAGGTACAGCCCGGACACCACCAGGACGATGCCCCAGCCTGCGGCCAATTCAACCACGCGGTCACCGACCGTGCCGATCATCAGCTCGCCGTGTAGCGCACGGGCCACCGCTTGCAGGTTGCGCTTGGCATCCTGCGCGCCGAGTACAGTGCCGGTGTAGGGGTCGATGAATACATTCAGTTCTCGCCCGCCCTCATGCACCACGAATTGCGCACTGCGATCGGGCGCTGGGGCAGGCAAGTACTGCCCGAAATGCCCCTGTGGGTAGGCGTGTTGTACGTGTTGTTTCAGGGCGTCGGCGCTTTGCCGGTGATGGCCCGCCTCGACCACCATCAGGTCACGGTACATCAGCGGATCAAGCTGTGGCTTGAACAGGTAGATGATCCCGGTGATGGCCAGCAGGATCATAATCGGAGCCACGAACAACCCGGCGTAGAAGTGCCAGCGCCAGGCCAGGTTGTAGAAAGACGGTTGTATTATTTTCATTGCACGCTCCAGCGGTGTGGGCGCGGCTTTTCAGCCGCGCCCGGCTGCATCAGAAACTCAGGTCGACTTTGGTCCAGAACGTACGGCCCGGCTCGTTGATCGCTTGTGGGTCATTGGCCGGATAACCGAAGCCGGCGTTACCCGCCAGGTTCAGGTGTTCGGCGTAGGCTTTGTCGAACAGGTTGTCGACGCCCGTGCTGAGCTTGAGGTTCTTGTTCACGCGGTAAGCGCCGTTGAGCGAGAACACGCCGAAGCCCCCACTCTTTTCATAGTCCTTGCCGACCACGTTGCCTTTGTTTTCATCAATGCGGTTCTGCGCCGCTACCACGCGCCACAGCGCGCCGGCACTCCAGTCATCGCGACTGTAGGTCAGGCCCAGGCGGCTTTCCAACGGCGGCATTTGTGGCAGGGCCGCGCCATCGCTGCTGTTCTTGCCCCAGGCGTAGGCCAGGGTGGCATCGGCCTTCCAGTTGGAGGTCAGCTTGTAGGCGGCACCGAGCTCACCGCCCATGATCCGTGCATCGATGTTCTGGGCCTGGGAGCTGTTCTGGGTGTAGTCGAACAGGATGTAGTCGCGCACCTGGCCAACATAACCGGAGGCCCAGGCCTCGACCACGTCGGTCTGGTACTGGATACCGAAGTCGAGCTGGGTGGTTTTCTCTGGCTTGATCGCGTCGAAGGCATTCACCGAGCCGTCAGGGCCGGATTTGGGCGAGAACAATTCCCAGTAGTCCGGGAAGCGCTGGGCATGCCCGAGGCCGATGTAGGTGGTAGCCGGGATGGCCGCGAGGTCGTGCTCATAGCGTACAAAACCGCTGGGCAGGGTGTCGGCACGGGTGTCACCGTAGGTGGGGTTGGGCCGCGGCATCATGCCTGAGGTGGTCTTGCGATAGTCTTTGGCCGAGGCGCGGTCCAGGCGTGCGCCGGTGATCAGCCGATCCTGCTGGGTGGTTTCCCAGGTCAGTTCACCAAACACGCCGTAGTTGTGGAAGTCGGCATCTTTGGTCCACGGTTTGTCTTTGTGTGCATCGATGCCCATGCCGCCACGTTGGCGGTGTTCGTTGGTCTGCGCATCGATACCGCTGATCAGCTTCACGTCGGCCCAGCGCCAGGTCGCCTTGATCCGCGCACCCATCGTGCGGCGGTCGACGTTGCTGACCATCGGCCCGGCCATCATGCCGCTGGTGGGCGGTGTACGCAGGCTGTAGTTATCCATCACGTGATCGGCGTAGTTGTAGTAGACCTGCGCTTCGACCTTGTCGAGCACGTCGCCAAGGTTGGATTTCTCGAAGCGCAGGCCCAGGCTTTCGCGTTTGAACTGCGACCCGTCCATGCCTCGCCCGGCATACCGCGCTTCACCGTCGCCCTTTCCGGCGGTCAGCTCCAGCAGGGTATCGGCGTCTGGCGTCCAGCCGAGGGCGACGTCGCCGTTCCACTTGTCCCAGCGGGACGGCACCGTATCGCCGTTACCATCCTCGTAGTCATCCGAGTGCGATTGGTTGCCGATGACACGTACATAGCCCAACTGGCCGCCTGCCGCCGCGTCCAGCACCTTGTCGAAGCGGCCGTTGGAGCCAGCCAGCACGCTGGCGTTGACTCGGCTGCCAAGCTCGCCGAATTGCTCGGGCTCGCGCTCGAAAAGGATGGTTCCTGCTGATGCGCCCGGCCCCCAGAGGACGGTCTGCGGGCCTTTGATCACGGTCAGGCGATCGTAGGTTTCCGGTGCGATGTAGGACGTCGGCGCATCCATACGGTTTGGGCAGGCGCCGAGCATTACGCCGCCGTTGGTGAGGATGTTCAGGCGTGAGCCGAACATGCCGCGCAGCACCGGGTCGCCGTTGGTGCCGCCTGCGCGAATGGCGGAGAACCCGGGGATGGTCTTCAGGTAGTCGGCACCGTCGCTGGCGGGTACGGGCTGGCGAGGGTCCTTGGGGTTGGTGACCACGGTCAGCGGTGAACTGGGCGCCACAGCGGTGATGACCGTGGGGCTCAGTTCGGCTGGGTCTTGAGTGTGGTTCTCATGGCCTTGCTCGGCGGCCAGGATGAACGGGCTGAGCAGGGAGCCACAGGCCACGGCGATAGTGCCGCGCAGGGACAGACGAAACATAGCGGTGCAGCCAGACATAATCATTCCAACGTTTTTCAGTCAAAGGCAGACGTCGACCTTCGGGCAGACGCCCGGGCCGAGTTCGATAACAAGTGGGTTCAGACTGAAAACGAGGTAGGCGGAGCGCGGGTTCGAGCGCCGGGGAAGATCGCTTGGCGGGCATGGCCTTGGCGAGGCTGGACGATCAGCCCTGTGCTGGCCGGTGTGGCGGTGCTGTCCAGCAGGCTGTGCGTCTGGGGCAGGGCCGGGCAGTGGAAGAACAGGCTGCAGTAGCCGCACTTCTCCCACAGGACGTGCAGTGACGGTGAGGCCTTGTGTGCGCTGGTCGCCTGAGCACCCTCGTGACAGGCCATCTCCATGCCCGCAGGCATGGAGGCACGATGATCCATCGGCATCGACTGAGAAATCAGTGGGCCGATGAAGATCATCAACATGGCGAACAGGCTCAGCCAGCTGCCGCGAGGTGATGCGGGCCGGATCTGGCGTTGGCGCAAGGTGCTCATCGCGGGGACGCGTCAGCGATCAATGGCTGTGGGCAGCCTCTTCGGGCGGCTGCTTCTGTACCGCGACCTCAACCGTGATATCGCCGGCTTTCTCAAAATGCAGTGTGAGTGGAAAGCGCTTGCCGTCGCGCAGCAGGCTGCGGTCCTTGGGTTGCATGAGCATGACGTGATAGGCGCCAGGGGCGAAGACCAGGTCGCTGCCGGCGGGAACGACGACGCTAGGCACCTGCTGCATCTTCATCAGGCCGTCCTTCATCAGGTGCTCGTGCAGCTCGGCATTGTCGCTGATGGGGGAGGCGACGCTGAGTAGGCGGTCGGCGTTGTTGCCCTTGTTGTGAACAACGAAATAGGCCGCCACATTGGGCGCGTTGGGCGGTAGTTCTTGCGACCATGGGTGCGCGATGTGCAGATCGCCCTTAGTGTATTCATGGGCGTTGGCAAACGTCACCGGCAGCAACAGGGCGGCCAGGGCAAAGGCTTTCAATAGCATGGTAGTTCTCCAGTCGATTCGGTTTCGCAACGGATAGCGTAGAGAATCAAACCAGAGGTGGGGCACGAGGATTGAGGGCGGGCCACAATTGCCGCGGTGTTGGCTGAAGCGTGCTGAACAGGGGTTGCGGTATGCCAAACGCCTGTTCGGGCAACAGCAGTCGCGGTGCTTGTGCCGGTAGCGCCAGCACGGGTGCCGATCCGGAGCAGCACCAGCAGTGCTGCATCACGGAATGATCGTCATTCGCCGGCCCGGGCTCGGTCTGGCCCAGCGAAATCGCTACCAACTGCGTACCGCTGCCAGAGCAGAACGCCCCCCAGAGCAGTTGCTCGGCTTGCCCCTTGGGGGCTGCCGCAGACAACGGCATCGCCAGCATGTTCACCAATACGGCGATGCAGGCGATCCAGGCATAGGCAAGCCGTTGTCGTGGCATGGAAAGATCCGGTCAGGAATCGTGAGTGTTGGCCATTTAGCCAGAAGTGCCAGTATAAGTACAAAAGCCCGGGTGCGATGAAGTGCCGCAGGCTGAGCCTGCCGGACTGACCGGGCGTTTAACGCAGCGCCTCCAGCAATGCCTGTGTCGACCAGAACAGGCGGTCTGCCTCCGGCAATGCCGGGCGCTTGAGAATCAACACCGGCACCCTGCGCTCGCGAGCCACGTCCAGTTTGGGCTCGGTGGCGCTGCTGCCACTGTTCTTGCTGATCAGCACGTCGATCTGCCGACGCTCAAACAAGGCACGTTCGTCGTCGATGCAGAACGGCCCGCGTGCACCGATGATTTCGCAGCGCTCGTTGCCAAGGCAGCTCTCCAGTGCGCGCAGGGTCCAGAATTGCTGGGACGGTATCTCGTCCAGGTGCTGCAACGGCTCGCGGCCCAGGGTGAACAGCGGGCGCTGGAAGGGGGCCAGCGCCTGCATCAGTTCGCCCCAGTCGGCCACTTCACGCCAGTCATCTCCAGGTTGTGCTTGCCAGGCCGTGCGACGCAGTGCCCAGCACGGAATGCCCACCTGCTTGGCCGCGAGAACCGCGTTGTGGCTGATTTGTGCGGCGTACGGGTGTGTGGCGTCGATCAGCAGGCGGATGCCTTCTGCCTGTAGGTACGCCGCCAGCCCTTGTGCGCCGCCGTACCCGCCAACGCGCACCTGGCAGGGCAGATCCTGTGGCACGCGCCCAACCCCCGCCAGGCTGTAGACGTGCTCGGGGCCCAGTTGACGCGCTATGGCCAAGGCTTCGGTGACGCCTCCGAGCAGCAGGATACGTGGGCTCATTGCACACCCGCCTGGCCGACAATGCCGCCTTGGCGGTCGATGGCGAAGACTTCCACCTGCACCTGGGGTGGGACGATGGTTTGCGCGAAGGCCCGGGCATGAGCGCAGACGGCATCGCCCAAGGCTACGCCCGCCGCGTGAGCCAGCGCTAGCGCCTGCTGGCTGGTGTTGGCCTGGATGATGGCCGCCTGTAGCTCGGCGTCGGCACCAATGGCAGCGGCCCACCCGGCCAACTGTGGCAGGTCGATACTGGAGTGGCGGCTGTGCAGGTCCATGTGCCCGGCGGCCAGCTTGCTGATCTTGCCGAACCCCCCGCAGATACTCAGCTTGTCCACAGGCACCTTGCGCAGGTGCTTGAGCACCGCACCGACGAAGTCGCCCATTTCGATCAGGGCGATTTCCGGCAAGTTGTAGTACTGGCGCATGGTGTCTTCACTGGCATTGCCGGTGCAGGCTGCGATGTGCAGGTAACCGTTGGTTCTGGCGACATCGATGCCTTGATGAATCGAGGCGATGTAGGCTGCGCAGGAAAACGGTCGGACGATGCCGCTGGTACCGAGAATCGACAGCCCGCCGAGAATCCCCAGGCGTGGGTTCATGGTTTTCAAGGCGAGGTTTTCGCCATCGCGGACATTCACAGTCACTTCAAACCCTCCGGCGTAGGCGGCTTCCTCTGCCAGCCGTTGCAGGTGTTCAGTCATCATCTTCCGAGGCACAGGATTGATGGCTGGCTCGCCCACCGCCAGCACCAGCCCGGGGCGGGTCACGGTGCCGACGCCGCTGCCCGCGACAAACCGTACGCCCGGCTGTGCTTGCAGGCGAACGCGGCTGTAGAGCAGCGCACCGTGGGTGACATCCGGGTCGTCACCGGCATCCTTGAGGGTTCCCGCTTCGGCGCCATCGTCGAGCAAACGGCAGAACTCCAGGCGCATCTGCACGACCTTGCCCTTGGGCAGGGTGATCTGCACCGCATCACTGGCTTGCCCCGTCAGCAACAGGCGAGCCGCCGCCAGGCTGGTGGCTGTGGCGCAGCTACCGGTGGTCAGGCCACTGCGCAGTGGCGCGGGTTGTTCGGCCGTTTCGTCACGCATCGAGGGGTTTGACCAGATCGAGCAGGGTAATGGGGAGCGCCTGGCGCCACGTGTCGAACTCACCCAGCGGCTGCGCCTGGGCGATGTGAATACGGGTCAGTTCGCCGCCGTGGCGCTCACGCCAGTCGGCCAGGGTGGCCTCACTTTGCAGGGTCACGGCGTTGGCGACCAGGCGGCCCCCGGGGCGCAACTGATTCCAGCAGTGCTGCAGCACACCCTCACGGGTGACACCGCCGCCGATGAAGATTGCATCGGGCTGCTCCAGGCCTGCCAGCGCGTGCGGTGCGCGCCCGCGGATCAGTTGCAGGCCGGGTACGCCGAGTGCATCGCGGTTGTGTTCAATCAGCTGTTGGCGGCCTTCGTCGGCCTCAATGGCCAGAGCCCGGCAACTGGGATGCGCGCGCATCCATTCGATGCCGATGGAGCCGCTGCCGGCGCCAACGTCCCAGAGCAGTTCGCCAGGTTGCGGGGCGAGCCGGGCGAGGGTGATGGCGCGTACATCGCGCTTGGTGATCTGGCCATCATGACGAAAGGCGGAATCCGGCAGGCCGGCCAAGGGCGACAGGCGCGGCGCGTCGGGGTCGGCCTGGCAGTCGATGGCAACGACATTCAGTGCTGCCACGTCCGGGTTGGACCAGGTATTGGCATGCCCTTCGAGTTGGCGCTCCAGCGGGCCACCCAAGTGCTCCAGCACCACCATGCGGCTGGCGCCAAAGCCTCGGGCACGCAGCAGTTCGGCCAGCGCTGCAGGGCTGCTGGCGTCGTTGCTCAGCACCAGCAGGCGCTGACCGGTATAGAGGTGAGCGGCCACCGCGGCGACCGGGCGAGCGACGACCGAGAGGGTGACAACGTCTTGCAGCGGCCAGCCGAGCCGGGCCGCCGCCAGCGAACAGGAAGACGGTGCCGGTAGCACGGTCATTTCACTGGCCGCGATCTGGCGTGCCAGGCTAGCGCCCACGCCATACAGCATGGGGTCGCCACTGGCCAATACACACACCGCTTCACCGCGCAGCGCCAACAACGGCGTCAAGGAAAACGGGCTAGGCCAGGGCTCGCGTTCAGCGCCGATGCAGCGTGGCAGCAAGGCCAACTGCCGTGGGCTGCCAAACACCCGCGCAGCGCCGAGCAGCGCCCTGCGGGCTTGCTTGCCGAGGCCGTTGAAGCCGTCTTCGCCGATTCCTACCAGGGTGAGCCAGGGGGCCATGCCGCATCCTCTACACTGCCAATCCGACCAGCAGGCTTATCCTGCTGCCGGACAAAGCAGGCATAATACCGCGCCTTCCAACGACCAGCGCCTTTTGACGATTATCGGGTGATCTTTTGAACGAGCTACAGCCGTCCCCTGCGTTACGCCCCTCGGCCTGTCCGGGGTTGTGGCGCATCGTCCAGGCGCTGGATGGCGGTATTTCCCGGATCAAGCTCAATGGCGGCGAAATCAGTGCCGGCCAGGCTGATGCGGTGGCCGAGGCGGCCGAGCGTTTTGCCATCGGAGTGATCGAGCTGACCAACCGCAGCAACCTGCAGATTCGCGGCATCGGCACCGAGCGCGACGCGTTGATTGCCTGTTTGCTCGCGGTGGGCCTGGGGCCGACCCAGATGGCCGGTGATGATGTGCGCAACCTGATGCTCAGCCCAACGGCGGGCCTGGACCGCGCCATGCTGTTCGATACCCGGCCATTGGCCCGGCAGATTCTCGATTCGTTGCAAAGCAGCCCACGTTTTCAGCAACTCTCACCCAAGTTCGCCGTGCAGCTGGATGGCGGTGAAGCGATGGCCATGCTCCGTCACCCTCATGACCTGTGGCTATCGGCACTGAGCCTGGAAGGTCAGCCCTGGCTGGCATTCGGGCTGGCAGGGTGCCCGAGTGAGGACGGCGCATTGGGCGCGGTGCCGTTGGCACAAGGGCATGCGCTGGTGCTGGCGGTACTGAACACCTTTCTTGATCTGGCTTCGCCTGAGCAGGCGCGTATGCGCCAGTTGTTGGCGACAATGGACGTGGAGGCGTTCGTTGCCCGTTTGCCCCTGACGCTACGGCGCGATGTTGCCGTTCGCCAGTGGCGCAGGGGCGTGGGTGACCTTGCCCAGCCGCTGGGAGTCTACCCACAGCTTCAGCCTGATCATGCGGCCGTCTGTGCAGTGGCCCCATTGGGGCGGTTGAGTGTCGAGCAATTGCGTGGTGTTGCGCGGCTTGCGCGCGAGTGGGGTGACGGTAGCTTGCGCATGACGCCGTGGCAGGGTGTGCTGTTGCCGAACGTCGCCGTGGAGCAGGCCTCGGCGGCCTTGGCCGGTTTGAGCGCATTGGGGTTGCTGTGTGACGTGCGTGAACCCTTGGCCCGACTGGTCGCGTGCACCGGTTCGACGGGCTGCGCCAAGGCGCTGTCCGACACCAAGGGCGATGCCCAGCGGCTGGCCCCGCTGCTGTCCCGATCGGGAGCGCTTGGTGCTGTTCACCTCAGCGGCTGCCAGCGCTCCTGTGCCATGGCCCATGCCGCGCCAGCCACGCTGCTGGCCGTGGGCCCCGGTCATTACGACCTGTATTTTCACGACCCGGCGCAGCCGGGCCTGGGCGTCCTCAGCGGGCGCAATCTGACAATAGAAGAAGCGGGCGTTTATCTGGACACCCGCTTATGGAGCAACATCGATGATTGATTACATCCGCGACGGCCAGGAGATTTATCGCAACTCCTTCGCCATCATTCGCCAGGAAGCCCGTCTTGAGCGGATTCCGGCTGACCTGGAAAAGCTCGCGGTGCGGGTGATTCACGCGTGCGGCATGGTCGAGGTGGTTGATGCCCTGCGTTTCTCCCCGGGTGCGGGCAAGGCCGGGCGCGATGCGCTGGCGGCGGGTGCGCCGATTCTCTGTGATGCGCGGATGGTTGCCGAAGGCATTACCCGTGCGCGCCTGCCGGCTAACAACGAGGTGATCTGCACCCTCAAGGACGACAGCGTGCCGGACCTGGCCCGCGAGCTGGGCAACACCCGCTCGGCGGTGGCGCTGGAGCTGTGGCGCCCTTTCCTGGAAGGCAGTGTGGTGGTGATTGGCAATGCCCCCACCGCCTTGTTCTACCTGTTGGAAATGATTGATGCCGGGGCGCCCAAGCCCGCGCTGATCCTGGGGTTCCCGGTGGGCTATGTCGGTGCTGCCGAGTCCAAGGCCATGCTCGCCGCTGATAGCCGTGGCGTGCCGTTTGTGATCGTCGAAGGCCGCCGTGGCGGCAGCGCCATGGCCGCAGCGGCGGTCAACGCCCTGGCCACGGAGGTGGAGTGATGCAGGCTCGTGGACGATTGCTTGGCCTGGGCGTCGGCCCGGGTGATCCGGAGCTGATCACCGTCAAGGCCTTGCGCCTGCTGCGCGAGGCGCCGGTGGTGGCGTACTTTGTTGCCAAGGGTAAGCGTGGCAACGCATTCGGCATTATCGAAGCGCATTTGCAGGATGCCCAGACCCTGTTGCCACTGGTCTATCCGGTGACCACCGAAGCACTGCCAGCGCCATTGTCCTATGAGCAGGTCATCAGCGATTTCTACGATCAGGCCAGCCTTGACGTGGCGGCGCACCTGGATGCCGGTCGCGATGTGGCGGTGATCTGCGAAGGCGATCCGTTCTTCTACGGCTCATACATGTACCTGCACGACCGCCTTGCCGAGCGTTACGACGCACAGGTGGTGCCGGGTGTCTGCTCGATGCTGGGCGGTGCTTCTGTGTTGGGCGCGCCGCTGGTGTATCGCAACCAGAGCCTGTCGGTTCTCTCGGGCGTGTTGCCACACGAAGAACTCAAGCGCCGCCTGGCCGATGCCGATGCGGCAGTGATCATGAAGCTGGGGCGCAACTTCCCCAAGGTCCGTCAGGTGCTGAGCGAACTGGGGCTGGCCGAGCGTGCGTTGTATGTCGAGCGGGCGACCATGGCCAATCAGAAGATCGTCGCGCTGGATGAGGTCGACCCGCAATCGTCACCTTATTTCTCGCTGATTATCGTGCCGGGTGAGAGGTGGCAAGGGTGATGGCGCGCAAGGCTCCGGCCATCGTGATTCTCGGCAAGGGCAGCCTGGCCACTGCCCGGAAAATCCAGCAGGTGTATCCCGACGCCCTTATCCATGGCCTCGCGGGCCGGGTCGAGGGTGCCGACCTGAGTTATCAGGCGTTCGGCCAGACCCTGCGCCAGCTGTATCAGCAGGACACGCCGATTATCGCCCTGTGCGCCGCTGGTATTGTCATCCGTACCTTGGCCGACCTGTTGCTGGAGAAGGGCGCTGAGCCTCCGGTGCTGGCCGTGGCCGAAGATGGTAGCGCCGTGGTGCCGTTGCTGGGGGGGCTGGGTGGCGTCAACGTAATGGCCCGTGAAATTGCCGCCGGCCTGGGCGTCGCGGCGGCGATCACCACCAGTGGAGAATTGCGCTTTGGCACCTGCCTGCTCAACCCGCCCAGTGGTTATGCCTTGGCTGATCTTGAGCTGGGTAAGCGCTTTGTCTCCGACCTGCTGGCTGGTGAGCCGGTGCGTATTGAAGGGGCTGCACCTTGGTTGGCTCAAGCCCAACTGCCGCACGATGAACAGGCGCAGCGTTCGATCCATGTCGGCTGTGAAGCCCGTGAGCCTTCGCCCCATGAGCTGTTGATCCATCCGCGCTGCGTATTGGTGGCAATCAGCGCAACAGTGCCTGAACCGGCTCAGGCCGTGCGCGCTGCCCTGCAGGCGGCGAAGATTGCCGAGCCCGCGCTGGCCTGTCTGTTGGCGGCAGACAGCGAGATGAGCAGCCCGGCGCTGCGTGATGCCGCGGCTGAGTTGGGCGTTGCCTTGCGTTTCGCCCCGGCTGCTGACAGTGTTGTGGCACTGGCGGCACAGGCCCTGCCTCAACTGCTGCTGCCTCAGGCGATGGGTGACGGCATTGCGATTGCCGTGGCCAGTCAGCCTATCGACGTTCAGTCAATCGGCCGTGCCCGTGGTCGACTGGCGGTGATTGGCCTGGGGCCAGGTGCTGCGCAGTTCATGGTGCCGGCGGTCAAGGCCGAGTTGGCCCGCGCCAACGATGTGCTGGGGTACGAGACCTACGTGCGTATGGCCGGCCCGTTCCGCGACGATCAGGTGCTGCATTGCACCGATAACCGCGAAGAGATGCAGCGCGCGCGTCACGCGTTCGAGTTGGCGGTCCAGGGCCGTTCGGTGGTGGTGGTATCGTCGGGTGACCCCGGCGTGTTCGCCATGGCCTCAGCGGTACTGGAAGCCCTTCATGAGTCAGACGACCCGGCCTGGCATGCGGTTGACCTGGAGATCCTGCCGGGGGTTTCAGCCTCGCTGGCCACCGCCGCTCAAGCGGGTGCGCCATTGGGCCATGACTTCTGTGTGCTGTCGCTGTCGGACAACCTCAAGCCGTGGTCGATTATCGAGAAGCGCCTCGACCTCGCGGCTCAGGCAGACCTGGCGCTGGCTTTTTATAACCCGATTTCGCGTTCGCGGCCTTGGCAACTGGGGCGTGCCCTGGAAATCGTACGTCAGCACCGTACGGCGCAGACGCCTGTAGTCCTTGGCCGTGATATCGGTAGGCCGGGGCAAACATTGCGCGTCATCACCCTCGGGGAGCTGACCCCTGAGCAGGTGGACATGCGCACCATGGTGTTGGTCGGCTCGTCCACCACCTGCGTGTTCCCTCGTCCTGAGGGCGGCCAATGGGTGTACACGCCACGCTGGTATGGCGACAAGCCAGCTAGCTGAGCGGGATCACCCGGGAAGTGTTTCTGTCCTGAATGACCTGGATCGTTGTCTTAGTGTGGGCGCAGAGTCATCACTGGCTCTGTTACCACTAACGATCAAGGACGAATCAATCATGAACAACCCAATCTTGGACACCTCCAGCGATGTTGCAGAAGTAGCAAGTGGAGAAGTACTTTCGTTTGTCAAAGGCATGTCGCTGAGCAACCGCGAAGCAGCCAAGTACTGCCATCTGTTTGCAAGCCAGGCAGCCACCGCCGCTCATCACCCGAATGAGGAAGGGCAGAAGTGGTTTGAGGTTTACATTCAAACCATGCAGGCCTGCGGCTGGGTTTCGATCAAGTACACCTACAGCAAGGAGAAGTCCAGCAACCGCGAGTTCACCATGGATGGTCTTATGGTTCACGCTCTGGCGGGTGCTGTGAGCCTTCTGGGCTCCGGCGGTACCAGTGCTTCTGTTTTGCCGGTTGTTGCAGGCAATGCCCTGAAGGCACTGGACAAGGCTGACGAGGCTATCAGTGTGATTTCCCGTAATGCGGTGAGCAAGCAAGGTACCAGCCTGAGTGTGGCGTCTTGCATGGAGCAGCCTAACGGTGAGGTGATCATGACCGTTGGTGCCGTGCAGGTAAACCAAACGCCAGACAAGAAAACCGGCTTGCTGTTTTTCAGCTGGAGCGGCAGCAATGCCGAGACGTATACCGGTTCTGCTGCTTTCACTTTCCACCGCTCGCTGTATGAGCGTAACAAAGACGTGGTCGAGGGTGAGGTAGCTGACAACGCCCGGAAAACCCTGTTGAGCCTCAAGCTCAAGCGTTGATATCCGCCAAAGGAGGGGGGGACGTATTGCCCCCCTCCTTGTTAGCAGGGAGCGCTGACATGCAAATAGAGTACGAAGAGTTTCTCTGTGGTAGTACGTTGTTGCTGCTGTCCCGCGCGTTGTCGAAGCAAGAACGCAGTGATGTGCTGGATACGCAGCTTTTTGCCCGGTTAAAGGCCGACAGCGAGTGCTCGATGTTTCTCGACTATGAAGGCTGGCTAGCGGTACATCGAGAGGCGCAATCAGCGTTAGGCTGGCTTGTATCAGCGCAGCGCTATCGCATCGAGAGGGATGTCTACTGCGGTGTATCCAAGCCTGTCGAGGACTTTACGGAGGCGCTGGTAGCGCTCGTTTCGACCTTATCAAGGTGCCGCGTCAGGGACGTGCTACAGCGCTTTATCGAGTTACCGACTCAACACCACGTCAAGCAGTCGCTAATCCGTTCAGGCAGTCAATCAACGAAGGGTTGCAGCCAGTTGGCGCTGGGCATTGTGGTTGTCGAACCTGGGCCTGTTCTGCTTGGAGGCAACTTGCTCCTGGAGAGTTCTCAAACCTTTCAAGACCTGTGTTTGGGGCTCTTGAAGGGCAGCATCCACACGTCGCTTTACACGGCTGAGCTTCACGAGAGCACCTTTGCAACGATCCGGGAAGACTTGGCCATGATGATGCGTTCGGAACGCGATAGCTCAATGACGTCGATAGACGTCTAACGGTACTTCACAAGGATGGGAGTATGAACATGCTGGACAAGCGAGAGGATAACGCCGTCGTGGTGGACGGAAGCGTAGCAACGTTTCTGCCAGGCGTTATGGGCGATGATCGGGAGGACGTCCTGCTGGCTAACTTGTATGCGCAGCGGGTGACTCGGGATCTTTTCAACAAAGGTCAGATCGAGGACTGGTTTGCCTATTACAAGAACACGCTCAAGTATCTCGGGTGGGACGCTACGCCCCCTGCAGATACCCCGCTGCCTGGCCCGGACCGTGAGCGAGTGGTGGACGCGGCGCTGGCCATGATCGGTCAGGATGGGCGCGAGCACTATGCACAGGCTTGCGATCTTGCAGTGAAGCGGCTTGCCAATGATGACAAGGCGCTTACCTTGTTCGAAAGCAGTGCCCGTTCCCGTGATGAGGTGCGCTTTCAACTGTTGCCCTGTATGCAGAGCAAAGCTGGGCAGGTCGACTTGGTGCTCTTTCATCAGGAAATCCGGGTGCCGCAAAAGCAGCAGGGGTTTCTCTTTCTGCAGCGTTCCAGCTTGGTCGAGGTTTTTCAACCGCGTGTCGAGTTGGTGCGGTTCAATACCCGCCTGTTCCGGCAGGAGCGACGCGCTGTTGTCGCTCGCAAAATGGCGGAAGCATCTCGGCAGTACATCATGCTTGTGCGCGGTCAGTCTCAGCCGGGTAACAGGTAGCCCTTTATCCCGGTAAAGATGATTTGCGCCGCCAGGGCGCAGACGAACAGCCCCATCAACCGGCTGACGATCTGCAGGCCCTGGTCGCCGAGCAGGCGTTCGATGCGGTTGGATAGGTAGAGCACCAGGCCGACCGTGAGGCTGGCTGCAGCGATACTGACGATTGCCAGCAGTTTGTCGTCCCAGTGCGGTTGACCAACCCCCATCACCAGCAGCGCACCGATGGTACCTGGGCCGACCGTCAGCGGTATGGTCAGTGGCACGATGGTGACGTCCTGCTGCACGCTGTCGGTCTGCACCGCAGACTTGCCCTGTGCCATGCCCAGTGCGGAAATGAACAGCACGCTGCCCGCACCAATGCGAAAGGCATCGGCGGTGATACCGAAGATGCCGAAGATTACCCGTCCGAACAGGTACAGCAGAACGCTGGAGACGAGCACGCCAATGGCGACTTTCCAGGCCAGGTGCTTGCGCTCCTTGCTGGAGTAGCCACGGGTCAGGCTGATGAAACAGGACAGAACAAAGAACGGGCTGTAGAGCACGAGCATTTTCAGGTAAACGCTGAACAACTCATGAAGCATGGCGTGGGCTCGCGGCAGATGGACTCAACGAAGTGTATCAGTGCCTGTCGCCTGGCTGGCCTCTTGTTCTCGGCGGGCCACCCATTGTTCGATCAGTTCACGCAGTTGTGACAGCTCAACGGGCTTGGCCATATGCCCGTCCATGCCCGACAGGCGTGCACGCTCCTTGTGCTCGGCAAGGATATGCGCGGTCAGGGCGACCACCGGCGTGCGTTTGCGTTGGGTGTTGGCTTCCCAGGCGCGCAACTGCTGGGTGGCGGAAAAACCGTCCAGCACGGGCATTTCGCAATCCATCAGGACCAGGTCGTAGCGCTGAGCTTTCATTGCCGCCAAAGCCTCTTCACCGTTGCTGGCCGTGTCGGGCTCCAGGTTGAGCTTGCCCAGCATGCCCCGAATGACCTTGGTCGAAATGCTGTTGTCTTCGGCAACCAGGATGCGAAAGTCGCTGGGCATCTTCAGTGGCTGATGGCTGAACGATGTGGCGTGTGGCAGGTGTGGCCCCTTGGCCCGCTGGCTGAGTTCCTCTGCCAGGGTCGTCTTGAGGGTATAGCCGGCCACAGGCTTGGCCAGGATCCGCTTGACCCCGGCGTTGCGCGCGATGATCTTGCTTGGCGCATTGCTGATGCCGGTGAGCATGATCAACAGGATGTCATGGTTCAGGCTTGGATCTTCCTTGATTTTGGCGGCAAGTTGCATCCCGGTCATGCCTGGCATGTTTTGGTCGAGCAGTACTGCATCGAAGTAGTCCCGCAGGTGGGCCTTGGTGCGCAGCAGGGCCAGCGCTTCCTTGCCTGATGGCACGGCACTGACGTTCATGCCCCAGGCACTGCACTGCTGTACCAGTACTTTTCGGCAGGTGTCGTTGTCATCCACCACCAGCACACGGGCGTCACGCAACGGGCCGTCCAGGTCGGCGGCGGGTTGCTCCAGGCGCTGCGGATCCAGCGGCAGGGTTATCCAGAGGGTGTTGCCCTGATTGGGGTTGGTCTTGATGCCGAACTCGCCGTGCATCAAGGTGATCAACTGCTTGGCGATGACCAGGCCCAGATGCCCGCCCAGCTTGCTTTCGGACAGGTAGTGCCGGCTGTTCAGCTCCGCTTGCAGCAAGGCATCGCGATCACTGTCGGCCATCGGCTGGCCGCTGTCCTGCACGGCGATGCGCAAGCGAGGGGTGTCAGTCCGTTGGTCCAGGGCGATCACCAGTAGAATTTCGCCCTGATCGACCGTCTTCAGTGCATTCTCCAGCAGGCCCAGCAGGGCCTGGCGCAGGCGTGTCGGGTCGCCACTGATAACCCGGGGAACTTGCGGCTGGGTGAAGCTGATCAACTCCACATTCTGCTGTTCGGCCTTGGCCCTGAAGATACCCAGGCAATCTTCGATCAGGGCATTGAGGTCGAACTGCACGTCGTCGAGTTCGATCTGCCCGGACTCCAACTTGGAGATGTCGAGGATTTCGTTGATCAGGGTAAGCAGTTCGTTGCCGGCGCTATGAATGGTTTGTACGTAGTCACGTTGCTTGACCGACAGCGGAGTGCCCAGCAGCAGTTCAGTCATGCCCAGCACACCGTTCATGGGCGTGCGGATTTCATGGCTGATCCTGGCGAGAAACTCGGCCTTGGCGTTGACCTCTGCATTGCTCGCGGCCAATGCGCGGCTGGCACTGAAGCGCGCTTCTCTGATGGTACGCAAGCGCTCACTGACGGCCATGTTCAGCAGCAAGCCACTGAGCGCGGTCAGCCCGAGCAGGATGAACAGTAACCATTGGGTCGGCGTACGTGTGAGCACCAGCAGGGCCGGGAGCACGACCAGGCAGCCGATGTTGAACACCAGCATGGCCAGGGTGAGCAGCCTGGCTGGCGCATACCCCTTGTAGCATTGATAGCTGGCCACCAACAGCATGCTCAGGCTGCCTAACGCCATCAGGGCGTAGGTCATCAGGTTCAGCGGCAGGGTATCGACAAACAGCAGCACCAGGCCGCAGAGGCTGATCAGGAGCAGGTCTGCCTGCAGCAGGCGAGTCAGGCGAGGCTGATCGAAGCCATTGAAAAAACGAGCGGTAAAGACCAGGCCGCACAGCGTTGCCAACAGCGCTGTCAGGTACGCCGCAGGGGTTTGGGCAGAATGCCAGAGGTTGATCCAGGGGCTGCCGAGGTTCAGCAGAATCAGTGCGCTGAACAGCATCAGGCCCTGATACGCGGCCAGTGCCAGGCTGGTGGTTGAGCGTGAATAGGCGAAACGGGCGAGGTTGTGCAGTATCAGCATGCCAATGCAACCGAACAGCAGGCCGAACATTACGGCTTCACGCTGGTCGGCGGCGGCTTCGGCAGCAGGTTGCAGGGTTATGTCGGGGCGCAACTGGTGTTCGGAAACCAGCCGTAGATAGACATCCAGTGGCTTTGCACTGTTGGGCAGTCGTAACAAGTGGTCACTGCTACGCAGCACGGGTTCGCTGGTGTCACCGACGCGGCCGTTGAGAGACTGCTTGAGCAGCACGTTGCCATCCAGCACATACAGATCAAGGCTGGACAAGTCCGGAGCGAAGACACGCAACAGTTGTTCGTTCTCGCCCGGGGGTAGCCGATAGTGCAACCACAGTGCGTGATTGGGGGCGGCAGCGTTGAGTCGGCTGATCTGGATAGGGCTGAACTGGTTTCGGTAGCGTTCGGAGCGTACATCGCTCAGTTGCAGGTTGGCTTGCTCGTCAAGCAAAACGGCCCATCCACCGCTATGTTCGGCAGACGCCGGAAACAGGCAGAACAGGGTCAGCAGGCTGACGGTGAGGCCAATGGCAATCCTGAGCCAACGCACGACGAAATCCCTTCCTTAGCTGAATGCCGGGGTACCACTATGCGCGGCGGGCCGAGACGAAGGCAAGGCCCGCGCGGGGCCTTGTCGTCTGGTCGGGTACGCCAGGCGTACCCGTGGTCTCGTTTTACTGCTGATGTTCACCGCGCTCACGGGCAATGGCACGGTAGCCAATGTCGTTGCGGTAGAAGCTGCCTTCCCAGCTGATTTCACGGGCCAGGCGGTACGCTTGCTGCTGTGCGGCTTCAACGGTTTCGCCCAGCGCTGTGGCACAGAGTACACGACCGCCGGTGGCGACGATTGCGCCATCCTTGAGTGCGGTACCCGCGTGGAACACCTTGCCGGTCAGTTGGGCAGCAGCGTCCAGGCCGTGGATCGGTGCACCTTTGGTGTAGTCGCCCGGGTAGCCGCCAGCTGCCAGGACCACGCCCAGGCTTGGCTGCGGGTTCCACTGTGCTTCGACCTTGTCCAGCGCCTTGGCGAATGCGGCTTCGATCAGCAGCACCAGGCTCGACTCCAGGCGCAGCATGACGGGCTGGGTCTCCGGGTCGCCGAAACGGCAGTTGAACTCGATGACCTTCGGGTTGCCCGCTTTGTCGATCATCAGACCGGCATAGAGGAAGCCCGTGTAGACATTGCCTTCCTCGGCCATGCCGCGAACGGTCGGCCAGATCACCTGGTCCATGACCCGCTGATGCACCTCGGCAGTGACGACCGGTGCTGGCGAGTAGGCACCCATGCCGCCGGTGTTCGGGCCGGTATCGCCGTCGCCGACGCGCTTGTGGTCCTGGCTGGTGGCCATCGGCAGCACATTCTTGCCGTCGACCATGACGATGAAGCTGGCTTCTTCGCCATCGAGGAATTCCTCGATCACTACGCGCGAACCGGCTTCACCGAAGGCGTTGCCGGCGAGCATGTCGCGTACGGCGTCTTCGGCTTCTGCCAGGGTCATGGCAACGATCACGCCTTTGCCCGCGGCCAGGCCGTCGGCCTTGATCACGATTGGTGCGCCTTTTTCGCGCAGGTAGGCCAGTGCCGGTTCGATTTCAGTGAAGTTCTGGTAATCGGCGGTCGGAATCTTGTGGCGTGCCAGGAAGTCCTTGGTGAACGCCTTGGAGCCTTCCAG
>JAEAMF010001127.1_pt1 | contig 22105 bp, 19 predicted proteins | sample 8958721 | NCBI WGS metagenome assembly JAEAMF01 (sample SAMN16933255, study PRJNA681124) | bioreactor sludge metagenome | isolation source: anaerobic bioreactor treating anionic surfactant - SDBS | place: India: Bengaluru | collected 2019-02-28
AAGCACCTACACAGAAACCCCGATCAGCCACGCTGGTCGGGGTTTCGTCCTTTCGCTCCGGAAACTGCGCGTAAGTGCGCCATGACACGGCAAAATGACTTGTATCGGCCGTATGCTTGGCGCGTAGTCAAATACCTCAACCTGCATACAGGGAGTACGAACTTGGCCGGAAGCAGTCTGCTGGCATTGATCGATGACATTGCCACCATCCTCGACGATGTTTCGGTGATGACCAAGGTGGCGGCGAAGAAGACCGCCGGGGTGCTTGGCGATGACCTGGCCTTGAACGCCCAGCAGGTCACCGGCGTTGCGGCAGAGCGAGAGTTGCCGGTGGTATGGGCGGTCGCCAAGGGTTCACTGCTCAACAAGCTGATCCTGGTTCCCGCGGCCTTGCTGATCAGCGCGCTTGCGCCCTGGGCGATCACGCCTCTGCTGATGCTGGGCGGCGCCTTCCTGTGTTTCGAGGGCTTCGAGAAACTGGCTCACAAGTTCCTGCACAGCAAGGCGGAGGAGGAAGCCAATCATGCCCGTCAGCTTGACGCGCTCAATGACCCGGCCATCGACATGGTGGCGTTCGAGCGGGACAAGATCAAAGGAGCAGTCCGTACGGACTTCATCCTTTCGGCCGAGATCATTGCCATCACGCTCGGGGCTGTCGCTGCGGCCAGCTTTCTGAAGCAGGTGCTGGTGCTGTCGCTGATTGCCGTCGTCATGACGGTAGGGGTCTATGGCCTGGTAGCGGGGATCGTCAAGCTGGATGACCTCGGCCTGCATCTGCGACAGCGGGAGTCGCGTCTGGCACAGCGCTTCGGTGGCGCCATCCTCGGCGCTGCCCCCTACCTGATGAAAGGGCTGTCCGTGGTGGGGACGGCCGCGATGTTCATGGTTGGCGGCGCCATCCTGACTCACGGCATATCCCCGGTTCATCATGCCATCGAGCAACTCGCTCAGGCGAGCGGTAGCCTCGCCGCAGTCGGCGCTGTCGCCGAGGCCCTGCTTCCCACACTGCTCGATGCCACCTTCGGCGTGCTGGTTGGCGCCCTGGTGGTCGTGCTGGTGACGCTGTGCAGCAAGCTGCGGGGCAAGCCAGGTCTGGTAGGGTAGCGTCTGGGCGGACTTTCAGGTTCCGGCTTCGAGCAGCTGGGTATAGATCTGCAGATCCGCTGCGGAAAAGCAGCAGAACACCACCGACTCGATGGTCGGCAATGTCGCGACCCTGGCCCGCACGGTGGCCACGGCGATGGCTGCGGCGGCGGCGCTGGGATAGCCGAAGATGCCGGTGCTGATGCTCGGGAAGGCCAGGCTGCGGGCGCCGGCCGCTGCGGCGACTTCGAGGGAGCGTCGATAGCAGGAGGCCAGTACCTGTGCTTCGCCCTGCTGGCCACCCTGCTAGATCGGGCCGACGGTGTGCACGACGAAGCGGGCTGGCAGCCGATAGCCGGCAGTCAGCTTCGCCTCGCCGCTGGCACAGCCGCCGAGCTGGTGACACGCCTCGACCAGTTCGGGGCCTGCCGCGCGCAGAATGGCTCCGGAAACGCCACCGCCGCCGAGGAGCGATGGATTGGCGGCATTGACGATGGCATCTATCGCCAGGCTGGTGATATCGGCCTGAAGGGCCAGCAGTCGGGCAGGCATGCTGCAGCAACCTCGCACTTCACAAGGGTGGCCTGCTCCTGAGGGTAGCCGCCGTTTCTGCCAGCTGCATCGTCAGGGCGTCGACTGCTCGCTGCGCTGCTGCTGCAGGTGCCACATCTGCGCGTACTGGCCGTTCATGGCGAGCAACTGCGTGTGGGTGCCGCGCTCGATGATGCGGCCGCTGTCCATCACCAGGATCTGGTCGGCATTCATCACGGTGGAAAGGCGGTGGGCGATGACCAGGGTAGTGCGCCCGATCTGGATGTGCTCAAGTTCCGCCTGGATGGCCCGCTCGGACTGCGAGTCCAGCGCGGAGGTGGCTTCGTCGAAGATCAGGATGGCCGGATTCTTCAGGATTGCTCGGGCGATCGCCACCCGCTGCTTTTCGCCGCCGGAGAGTTTCAGGCCGCGTTCGCCGACCTGGGTTGCGTAGCCGTCCGGAAGGTTATCCACGAACTCGTGGATGTGTGCGGCACGAGCGGCGGCCTCCACTTCCTCGCGACTGGCTTCCGGGCGGCCGTAGAGGATGTTGTAGTAGATGCTGTCGTTGAACAGCACGGTGTCCTGCGGAACGATGGCGATGGCTGCGCGCAGGGAGGCCTGGGTCAGTTGGCGCAGATCCTGGTCGTCGATGGTTATCCGACCGCCGTCGACGTCGTAGAAGCGGTACAGCAGACGTGCCAGGGTCGACTTGCCGCAACCGGAGTGGCCGACCACCGCCACAGTGCCGCCGGCGGGGATCTCGAAGGCGATGTCCTGGAGGATCTGCCGGCGCGGGTCGTAGCCGAAGCGCACATCCTCGAAGCGCACCTGGGGCTGGCGGGTGACCAGCGCTCTGGCATCGGGCGCATCCTGCACGTCCTGGCGCTCATCGAGCAGGCCGAACAGGCGCTCCATGTTGGTCAGCGCCTGCTTGACCTCGCGATACATCATGCCGAGCAGGAACAGGGGGGCGGAGAGCTGCAGTAGATAGGCGTTGACCAGCACCAGGTCACCGACCGTCATGCTGCCGTCGACGACCCCGGCGGCAGCCAGCCACATCATCGCGGTGACTCCGGCCGACACCACCACCGCCTGGCCGAGGTTGAGCACGGCCAGGCTGACCGTCGCCTTGACCTTGGCATCCTCCAGATGCCGCAGGTTCTCGTCGTAGCGAATCGCCTCGTGCTCCTCGTTGTTGAAGTACTTGACGGTCTCGTAGTTGAGCAGGGAGTCCACCGCCCGCTCGTTGGCACGGGTGTCGGCCTCCACCGAGGCGCGGTAGTAACGGGTGCGCCATTCGGTGACGGCGAAGGTCCATGCCCCGTAGGCCAGCAGGGTGGCGAGGGTTACGGCCGCAAAGCGCCAGTCGTAGGCCCAGACCAGCACGGCAGTGACCAGCAACACTTTCAGCAGGATCGGGATGATCGAGTACAGCGTCCAGTCGAGCAGATCGGCTATGGCACTGCCGCCCCGTTCGACATCCCGCGCCACGCCGCCGGTGCGCCGCCCGAGGTGGAATTTCAGACTGAGCCGGTGCAGGTGGCGGAACACCCGGAGCGTGACCTGGCGCGAGGTGCGCGCCATGACCCGGGCGAACACCACCTGGCGCAGTTCGGTGAACAGGGTGACTCCGATGCGTGCCGCGCCGTAGGCCAGCAGGAGTCCGACCGGCAACAGCAGCAGACTGGGTTCGACATTGAGGTCGTCGACAATCTGCTTGAGAAGAATGGGAACCAGCAGGTTGAGCAGCTTGGCGGCCACCACCAGGCCCAGTGCCAGTGAGATGCGCCCCAGGTAGGGACGCAGGTAGGGCAGCAGGTCGGCGATCACGGCGAACTCGCCGCGTACCCGCGGGGAGCGACTCAGCGGGGAGATGCTGGCGTGTTCTGGGGGATTGCTGGGTGTCATCGTCACCGGATCCTTGGGCGCGCGCCGCGCGAGGGTGGCGCAGTCGGCCGATTGATAGGGGTGACCATGCTGGGCCGCTCGTGGCTTCCGTGCAATGGGCGAACTGCCGGCGCACGGTGGACGGGGTTCTCGTCCCGGATGATGATCATGTGCGTATCTGCGAGGGTTCCGGACATGACGGAGCACGCGCTGGGGTCTCTTAACCTATTCTGCGGAGGAACCCTGTCGCTTGGCGATAGTCTTAGTGCGGATCTAGAAAAAGGAGCGTTTCATGTACAAGCGAGCATTCTCTCGCCGGCTGGCTAGCGTGCTGGTGGCATCCCAGTTGCTGGTGGTGGCTCAGGTACCGCTGGCGCAGGCGGCAATGGTCGGTACCGGCGAGGTCCTGCAGGCTCAGCAACAGCAGGTCGATCGCCAGCAGCTGCTGGCCATGCTGGATGACAGGGGGGTACGAGACAAGCTGGCCTCCCTCGGCGTCGAGCGGGAGCAGGTCGAGCAGCGCATCCAAAGCCTGACCAATGCCGAGCTGGCGCAGTTCAACCAGCAGCTCAGCGAGGCACCGGCCGGCGGCATCATCGGCATCATCGTGCTGTTTCTGGTGATCTTCATCATCACTGACCTGCTCTGCGCCACCGACCTCTTCACCTTCGTCAAATGCATCAATCGCTGAGATTGCTGGGGGCGGGACTGCTGCTGTTGCTCGCCGGCTGCGCGACGGCGCCGAGGCTGTCGCCGCAGGTCGAGCGGTTGCCGGAGCGAGTCGAACTGAGCGAGGTGCCGTTCTTCCCTCAGGCGCAGTACCAGTGCGGCCCGGCGGCTCTGGCCACCATGCTCAACCAGCGTGGAGTGACCATCACCCCAGGGCTGCTCAAGGACCGCGTGTTCCTGCCTGGTCGCCAGGGCAGCCTGCAGGTCGAGCTGGTGGCGGCGGCGCGCGACCACGACCTGCTGGTCTATCCCCTGGCGCCTCGCCTGGACGCCCTGCTGGCCGAGGTCGCGGCTGGCAATCCGGTCCTGGTATTGCAGAACCTGGCCTTCGACTGGTACCCGCGCTGGCATTTTGCCGTGCTGGTCGGCTTCGATCGCAAGGCGCAGCAGCTGATCCTGCGTTCCGGCACCACGCGGCGCTGGGTGACCGACTTCGCCAGCTTCGACGCCACCTGGGCGCGTGGCGGGCGCTGGGCGGTGCTGACGCTACCACCCGACCGGCTGCCGGCGCAGGCCGAACTGACGCCCTGGCTGCAGGCTGCGGCCGATCTGGAGCAGACGGGGCATGCCAGGACGGCGCAGCGTGCCTACCAGTTGGCGGCACGACAATGGCCCGATAAGGGGATGAGCTGGTTCGCCCTGGGCAATTCCCGATACGCAGCAGGCGATCTCGAGGGGGCGCAGGCTGCCTTGCACAAGGCGACCACTGCAGCCCCCCGTTGGGCGCCGGCGTGGGGCAACCTTGCCCACGTGCTGGCCGAACAGGGTTGTGCGCAGCAGGCGCAGCGGGCGCGGCAGTGCGCCCAGCAACTGGCGCCGCAGGACAAGCGGTTTGCCGAGGCGCTGCCAGCGGCCAAGGGGGCAGGTGTCTGCCCGACTCTGGAGGGCTGTCCCCGCTAGGCGGTAGTCATGAACGACAACGGCCCTCCCGGGGCCGTTGTCGCTTCCCGGTCATACGCCGAGCCGATCGCGCAGCTGGTAGTACCAGGCGCCCATGGCGGTGAAGGGCACGCGAAACAGCCGCCCACCGGGGAACGGGTAGTGGCGCAGGCCGGCAAAGGCGTCGAAGCGCGCGGCCTGGCCGTGCAGGGCCTCGGCGAGCACCTTGCCGGCCAGGTGGGTGTAGGTCACGCCGTGGCCGCTGCAGCCCTGCGAATAGTAGATGTTGTCTCCCAGGCGTCCTACCTGCGGCAGGCGCGACAGGGTCAGCAGGAAATTGCCGGTCCAGGCGAAGTCGATCCTGACGTCCTTCAATTGCGGGAAGGTCCTGAGCATCTTCGGGCGGATGATGGACTGGATGTCGGCCGGATCGCGGGCGCCGTAGACCACGCCGCCGCCGTAGATCAGCCGATGATCGGCGGAAAGGCGGTAGTAGTCGAGCAGGTAGTTGCAGTCCTCGACGCAGTAGTCCTGCGGCAGCAGGGCGCGTGCGCGCTCCTCGCCCAGCGGTTCGGTGGCGATCACCTGGCTGCCGCAAGGCATCGACTTGGCCGCCAGCTCCGGCAGCAGGTTGCCCAGATAGGCGTTGCCGGCGACCACCAGGAACTTCGCCCGCACGCGTCCCTCTGCCGTATGGGCGACCGGGCTGCTGCCGCGCTCGATGCGCAGCACCGGCGACTGTTCGTGGATGACGCCGCCCAGCGACTCCACGGCCGCGGCCTCGCCGAGGGCCAGATTGAGCGGATGGATATGGCCGCCGCTGCGGTCGAGCAGGCCGCCGACATAGCTGTCGGTGGCCACCGCCTGGCGGATCTCCTGGCGGCCCAGCAGCTCGAGCTGGGTATGGCCGTAGCGCTCCCACAGCTTCTTCTGGGTTTCCAGGTGGTGCATCTGCCTGGCGGTGAAGGCGGCGAACACGCCGCCGTCCTTGAGGTCGCACTGGATGCCATAGCGCTGGATGCGCTCGCGGATGATCCGTCCGCCCTCGAAGGCCATCTCGCCGAGCAAGCGTGCGGCAGGGGCATTGGTGCTGTGCTCGATGACATCGATGTCGCGGCTGTAGCTGTTGACGATCTGGCCGCCATTGCGTCCGGAGGCGCCGAAGCCGACCCTGGCTGCCTCCAGCACGATGACGCGAAAGCCATGCTCGAGCAGGGACAGCGCGGTGGACAGCCCCGTGTAGCCGGCACCGATGATGCACACGTCGGTCTCCTGTTCGCCCTGCAGCGCCGGACGTTCCGGAGCCGGGTGGGCGGAAAAGGCGTAATAGGACTGTGGGTAGGAGGTGTGCGTCATCTTGAGCCTCTGTCGAATATCCTTTACGAGCGTTTCGATCCTACGCCGGATTGGCCGTGGCGACCACCGGGGGCAGCGCGGCCTGAAATTGCCCGGAGAACCAAAAGATGGAGTTTTTTCAGTGGCTTAGCGAAAAAAGTGTTGACGGGGTTGGGGATGCTCCGTAGTATTCGCGCCACTGCAGGCGCATAGCTCAGTTGGTTAGAGCACCACCTTGACATGGTGGGGGTCGTTGGTTCGAGTCCAATTGCGCCTACCAAATTGCAGGCACATAGCTCAGTTGGTTAGAGCACCACCTTGACATGGTGGGGGTCGTTGGTTCGAGTCCAATTGTGCCTACCAAATTACAGAAAAGCCGGTCATTTTGACCGGCTTTTCTGTTTTCTGCGTCTTGGAATTGCTGCGTGAGGTGTGTGGGTGGAAACGGCGGTATGGCATCTGGCGGATTACGCGCTGAAGGGTGTCCAGCTGGGCGATGGAGTGCCGCTGTTGCTGGTGCATGGCTCGTTGTGCGACCACCGCTTCTGGTCGGCGCAGCTTCCGGTGCTGGCGGAGCGCTGGCGGGTGCTGGCGCCGAGCCTGCGGCGCTGCTTTCCGGAGCGCTGGGATGGCCGGGGCGGCGGTTTCTCCACCGGGCAGCATGTGGCCGACCTGGTCGAGCTGATCGAGCGCCACGGCGAGCCCGTGCATGTGCTCGGCCATTCCCGTGGCGGCAACATTGCCCTGCGCCTTGCCGCGCAGCGTCCGGATCTGGTGCGCTCGCTCGCCCTTGCCGATCCGGGTGGTGACTATGCGTCCGGGCTGTTCGCGGCGGCCGGGGTGCCGGCGCCGGTTGCCGGAGGCGAGCGCAATCAGTTCCGCCTCGAAGCTCTGCGCCTGATTCGCGAGGGGCAGGCCGAGGCTGGCCTGCAGCTGTTCGTCGACACCGTCAGCGGTGCGGGTATCTGGCAGCGCTCCTCGGCGCGTTTCCGGCACATGGCGCTGGACAATGCCTTCACCCTGGTGGGGCAGGTCGAGGATGGGCCGGAGCCGATATCGGCGAAGCTGCTGGCCGGGGTTCGTTGTCCTGTCCTGCTGCTGGGCGGTGAGCGCAGCCCGCAGCCGTTCCCGGCAATATTGCGAATGCTCGAGCATCGGCTGGCGGGGGCGCGCTGTGTGCTCTTGCCGGGGGTGTCGCATGGCATGAATGTGCAGCGTCCGGCGCTGTTCAATCGCCTGGTGGGCGAGTTCCTCGAGTCGCTCTGACCGGCTGGATGGCGCTTTGCTTGCGCCTGAGCGGCTTTTCTGAAACGATGTCGGGCTAATTTTTCCAGTGATCTCCGCCTGTGTGCGGGAAGGCCGTTTTTCCGGTCCTGCCATCGTGAGGCAGTTTTCCCGTCGGGCGCCGCTTACTGGCTCATCCCACCCCATGTGGCCTTTGGTAGGGGTCACCACTGAGAGAGGAGGCGCCATGCCCATCGTTACTCTTCCCGACGGTAGTCAGCGCTCGTTCGAGCAGCCGGTCAGCGTGGCCGAGGTGGCCCAGTCCATCGGTGCCGGCCTGGCCAAGGCCGCCCTGGCCGGCAAGGTCGACGGCCAGATGGTCGACACCTCGCATGTCATCGAGGCTGACGTCGCGCTGTCGATCATCACCGCCCGGGATGCCGAGGGCGTCGACGTGCTGCGTCACTCCTGTGCTCACCTGATGGCCATGGCTGTGCAGGAGCTGTTTCCCGGCACCCAGGTCACCATCGGTCCGGTGATCAACGACGGTTTTTACTACGACTTCGATTGCGAGCGTCCCTTCACCAGCGAGGATCTCGAGAAGATCGAGGCGAAGATGTACGAGCTGGCCAAGGCCGACTTCCCGGTCAGTCGCTCGCTGATGTCGCGCGACGAGGCGGTGGCCTTCTTCGACAGGCTCGGCGAGAAGTACAAGGTCGAGATCATCGAGTCGATTCCTGGCAACGAGCAGCTGTCGTTCTACAGCCAGGGCGATTTCATCGACCTGTGTCGCGGTCCGCACGTGCCGTCCACCGGCAAGCTGCAGGCGTTCAAGCTGATGAAAGTGGCCGGCGCCTACTGGCGTGGCGACTCGAAGAACAAGATGCTGCAGCGCATCTACGGCACCTGCTGGGGTAGCAAGCAGGACCTCAAGGACTACCTGCATCGCCTGGAGGAGGCCGAGAAGCGCGATCACCGCAAGATCGGCAAGCGCCTGGACCTGTTCCACACTCAGGAAGAGGCCCCCGGCATGGTGTTCTGGCATCCCAACGGCTGGACCCTGTACCAGGTGCTCGAGCAGTACATGCGCCGCGTGCAGCGCCAGAACGGCTATCTGGAGATCAAGACGCCGCAGGTGGTCGACCGCGTGCTGTGGGAGAAGTCCGGTCACTGGGCCAACTATGGCGACCTGATGTTCACCACCGAGTCGGAAAGCCGCGACTACGCGGTCAAGCCGATGAACTGCCCGTGCCACGTGCAGGTGTTCAACCAGGGCCTGAAGAGCTACCGCGAGCTGCCGATCCGTCTGGCCGAGTTCGGTGCCTGCCACCGCAATGAGCCGTCCGGCTCGTTGCACGGCATCATGCGTGTGCGCGGCTTCGTACAGGACGATGCGCACATCTTCTGCACCGAGGGCCAGATGCAGGACGAGGCGGCGGCCTTCATCAAGCTCACCCTCGACGTCTACTCCGACTTCGGCTTCAAGGACATCCAGCTCAAGCTGTCGACCCGTCCGGAGAAGCGCGTCGGCTCCGACGAGCTGTGGGATCGCGCCGAGGCCGCCCTGCAGTCGGCACTGGACAACGCCGGTCTGCCGTGGGAGCTGCAGCCGGGCGAGGGCGCCTTCTATGGTCCGAAGATCGAATTCTCCCTCAAGGACTGCCTCGGCCGTGTCTGGCAGTGCGGTACTCTGCAGCTCGACTTCAACCTGCCGATCCGCCTCGGTGCCGAGTACGTCAGCGAGGACAACAGCCGCAAGCACCCGGTGATGCTGCATCGCGCGGTGCTCGGCTCTTTCGAGCGCTTCATCGGCATCCTCATCGAGCACTACGAGGGCGCGTTCCCGGCCTGGCTGGCGCCGACCCAGGCGGTGGTGCTGAACATCACCGACAAGCAGGGTGAATTTGCCGCTCAGGTGGCAAAAGAGCTCGAGGCCAATGGCTATCGTGCCAAGGCCGACTTGAGAAATGAGAAGATCGGCTTTAAAATCCGTGAGCATACTTTGCTCAAGGTTCCCTACCTGCTGGTGATCGGGGATCGCGAAGTCGAATCGAAGACCGTCGCCGTGCGTACGCGCGACGGACAGGATCTGGGCTCCATGACCGTAGGCGAGTTCCAGAATCTGCTGGCCGAAGCCGTATCGCGGCGCGGTCGGTAACCCATTGGAGTAATCACTATTAAGCAGCGCGACATGAGACAAGACAGGCGAGCACAGTCCCGGCCCCCGATCAACGAAAACATCACCGCCCGCGAAGTTCGCCTGATCGGTGTGGATGGTCAACAGGTCGGCGTGGTTTCTCTCAACGAAGCCCTGCAGGCTGCCGAAGACGCCAAGCTCGACCTGGTTGAGATCGTTGCTGACGCGGTTCCGCCTGTATGCCGGATCATGGATTACGGCAAGCACCTGTTCGAGAAGAAGAAGCAGGCTGCCGAGGCGAAGAAGAACCAGAAGCAGGCACAAGTCAAGGAAGTGAAATTCCGTCCCGGTACGGAAGAAGGGGATTACCAGGTAAAACTACGCAACCTGGTACGTTTCCTTAGCGAGGGGGACAAGGCCAAGGTATCCCTGCGATTCCGCGGTCGTGAGATGGCCCACCAGGAGCTGGGCATGGAGCTGTTGAAGCGGGTTGAAAACGACCTCGCCGAATACGGCGCCGTTGAGCAGCATCCGAAGATGGAAGGACGCCAACTTATCATGGTCATCGCCCCCAAAAAGAGAAAGTAACCTCCAGGGCACTGGCAGGCCTTGCGGTTATGCGTAATCACTGAATGCGGAGTACTAAACATGCCAAAGATGAAAACCAAGAGCGGTGCCAAGAAGCGCTTCAAGCCGACTGCAAACGGCTTCAAGCACAAGCACGCTTTCAAGAGCCACATCCTGACCAAGATGACTACCAAGCGTAAGCGTCAGCTGCGCGGCACCTCGCTGATGCATGCATCGGACGTTGCCAAAGTCGAGCGCATGCTGCGCGTTCGTTAATCCGGTCAAGATAATCAAGAGGTTACAACATGGCTCGTGTTAAGCGTGGCGTCATCGCTCGTCGTCGTCACAAGAAGATTCTGAAACTCGCCAAAGGCTACTACGGTGCGCGTTCGCGCGTATTCCGCGTTGCCAAGCAGGCGGTGATCAAGGCCGGCCAGTACGCCTACCGTGACCGCCGTCAGAAGAAGCGTCAGTTCCGCGCTCTGTGGATCGCCCGTATCAACGCCGGCGCACGCGTCAACGGCCTGTCCTACAGCCGTCTGATCGCTGGCCTTAAGAAGGCTTCCATCGAGATCGACCGCAAGGTTCTGGCCGATCTGGCAGTGAACGAAAAAGCGGCGTTTGCTGCGATTGTCGAGAAAGCCAAAGCCGTTCTGGCCTAAGCCCCACGACAATCATCGGGTCCTCGGGCCCGGGCAACGTCACCGATAGGGGAAGGGCCTTTGTGCCCTTCCCCTATTTTGTATCTGGAGTCCGTACATGGAAAACCTGGATGCGCTGGTCTCCCAAGCCCTGGAGGCCGTGCGACACACCGAAGATGTGAATGCCCTGGAGCAGCTCCGGGTTCATTACCTCGGCAAGAAGGGCGAGCTGACCCAGCTCATGCAGACCCTGGGCAAGCTCTCGGCCGAGGAGCGCCCCAAGGCTGGCGCCCTGATCAACGCCGCCAAGACCAGCGTTCAGGATGCCCTCAATGCGCGCAAGGCCGACCTCGAGTCCGCCGCGCTGGCAGCCAGGCTGGCCGCCGAGCGCATCGACGTGACCCTGCCGGGCCGTGGCCAGGCCAGTGGCGGCCTGCACCCGGTGACCCGCACCTTCGAGCGCATCGAGCAGTTCTTCACCCGCATCGGCTACAACGTTGCCGAGGGCCCGGAAGTCGAGGACGACTACCACAACTTCGAGGCGCTCAACATCCCCGGCCACCACCCGGCGCGGGCGATGCACGACACCTTCTACTTCAACGCCAACATGCTGCTGCGCACCCATACCTCGCCGGTACAGGTTCGCACCATGGAGTCGACCCAGCCGCCGATCCGCATCGTCTGCCCCGGCCGCGTCTATCGCTGCGACTCCGATATCACCCACTCGCCGATGTTCCACCAGGTCGAAGGCCTGCTGGTCGACGAGAACGTCAGCTTCGCCGACCTCAAGGGCACCATCGAGGAGTTCCTCCGCGTGTTCTTCGAGAAGCCGCTGGGCGTACGCTTCCGTCCGTCGTTCTTCCCCTTCACCGAGCCGTCGGCCGAGGTCGACATGGAGTGCGTGATGTGCTCCGGCAAGGGCTGTCGCGTATGCAAGCAGACCGGCTGGCTGGAAGTGATGGGCTGCGGCATGGTGCACCCGAATGTGCTGCGCATGTCCGGCATCGATCCGGAGAAGTACCAGGGCTTCGCCTTCGGCATGGGCGTCGAGCGGATGGCCATGCTGCGCTATGGCGTCAACGACTTGCGCCTGTTCTTCGACAACGACCTGCGCTTCCTCGCGCAATTCCGCTAGGTCGACCGGTCAACCCGCTTTCAGGAGAACAGGATGAAATTCAGCGAACAATGGCTGCGCACCTGGGTCAACCCGCAGGTGTCGCGCGATGAACTGGTGGCCCGCCTGTCGATGGCCGGCCTCGAGGTGGACAGCGTCACCCCGGCTGCCGGCGCCTTCACCGGCGTGGTGGTCGGCGAGATCCTCGCCACCGAACAGCACCCGGACGCCGACAAGCTGCGCGTCTGCCAGGTGAGCAACGGCAGCGAGACCTTCCAGGTGGTCTGCGGTGCACCCAACGCCCGTCCGGGGATCAGGATCCCCTTCGCCATGATCGGCGCGGTGCTGGGCGAGGACTTCAAGATCAAGAAGGCCAAGCTGCGCGGCGTCGAGTCCTTCGGCATGCTCTGCTCGGCCTCCGAACTGCAGATCAGCGACGACGACTCCGGCCTGTTCGAGCTGGCTGGCGATGCGCCGGTCGGTCAGGACATCCGCAGCTACCTCAACCTCGACGACGCCAGCATCGAGGTCGACCTGACCCCGAACCGCGGCGACTGCCTGTCGCTGGCCGGTCTGGCCCGCGAGGTCGGTGCCCTGTACGACGTTCTGGTCAGCCGTCCGGCCATCGCCGTGGTGCCGGCTGCGCACGACGAGGTGCGCAGCGTCGAGCTGCTGGCGCCCAACGCCTGCCCGCGCTACCTCGGCCGGGTGATCCGCAACGTCGACCTGTCGCGGCCGACCCCGCTGTGGATGGTCGAGCGCCTGCGCCGCTCCGACGTGCGCGCCATCGACCCGGCGGTCGACGTCACCAACTACGTGATGCTCGAACTGGGCCAGCCGATGCACGCCTTCGATCTCGCCGAGATCAAGGGCGGCGTGCGCGTGCGTCTCGCCGAGGCCGGCGAGAAGCTGGTGTTGCTGGACGGCCAGGAAGTCGAGCTGCGTCCCGACACCCTGGTGATCGCCGACCACCAGCGCGCCCTGGCCATCGCCGGCGTGATGGGCGGCGAGCACAGCGGCGTGGCCGCCGGCACCCGCGACCTGTTCCTCGAGAGCGCCTTCTTCGACACCATCGCCATCGCCGGCAAGGCCCGCTCCTACGGTCTGCACACCGACGCCTCGCACCGCTACGAGCGTGGCGTCGACTCCCGGCTGGCCCGCGAGGCCATGGAGCGCGCCACTGCGCTGCTGCTGGAGATCGTCGGCGGCGAGCCGGGCCCGATCGTCGAGGTGGTCAGCGCAGAGCACCTGCCGCAGGTCGCCCCGGTCACCCTGCGTGCCGAGCGCATCGAGCAGATGCTCGGCCTTTCGCTTCCGGCCGTCGAGGTCGAGCGCCTGCTGACCGCGCTGGGCCTCAAGGTTGCCGCCAACGGGGCAGGGCAGTGGCAGGTGGAGATTCCCAGCCACCGCTTCGACCTGTCCATCGAGGTGGACCTGATCGAGGAGCTGGCCCGCCTGTACGGCTATAACCGGCTGCCGGTGCGCTACCCCGAGGCGCGCCTGGCGCCGCAGCCGCAGAGCGAGGCGCGCGCCGAACTCGGCCAACTGCGCCGCCTGCTGGTCGCCCGCGGCTACCAGGAGGCGGTCACCTTCAGCTTCATCGATCCCAAGTGGTTCGAGCTGTTCCACCCGGGCGTCGCACCGCTGACCCTGGCCAACCCGATCTCCGCCGACCTGGCCGCCATGCGCGCCTCGCTGTGGCCGGGGCTGGTCAAGGCGCTGCAGCACAACCTCAACCGCCAGCAGAGCCGCGTGCGCCTGTTCGAGTCGGGCCTGCGCTTCGTCGGCCAGCTCGACGGCCTCAAGCAGGAGGCCATGCTCGCCGGGGTGATCTGCGGCAGCCGCCTGCCGGAAGGCTGGGCCAACGGCAAGGAGGGTGTGGACTTCTACGACCTCAAGGCCGACGTCGAGGCGCTGCTCGGCTACGCCGGCGCCGGCTCCGCCTTCTCCTTCACGATCGGCGAGCATCCGGCCCTGCATCCGGGACAGACCGCACGTATCGAGCGCGACGGCCAGCTGGTCGGCTTCCTCGGTGCCCTGCATCCAGAACTGGCCAAGGCGCTGGACCTGGATCAGCCGGTGTACCTGTTCGAGCTGGTGCTGGCCGAGGTGGCCGCCGGTCGCCTGCCGCAGTTCCGCGAGCTGTCGCGCTTCCCCGAAGTGCGTCGCGACCTGGCGCTGCTGGTCGGGCGCGAGGTGCCGGCACAGAGCCTGCTGGACGACATCCGCGCCCAGGCCGGCGAGTGCCTCACCGACCTGCGGCTGTTCGACGTCTACCAGGGCAAAGGTATTGATCCACATAGCAAAAGTGTGGCAGTCGGCTTGACCTGGCAGCATCCATCGCGCACTCTTAACGACGAAGAAGTCAATGAAAACCTGCAAAGTATCATTGCTTCCCTGGGAGAAAGGTTCCAAGCCACGTTAAGGAAGTAAGCGTATGAAGGCCCTGACGAAAGCCGAGATCGCCGAACGCCTCCATGAGGAGTTGGGCCTGAACAAGCGGGAAGCCAAGGAGCTGGTCGAGCTGTTTTTCGAGGAAATTCGTCAGGCGCTGGAGCACAACGAGCAGGTCAAGTTGTCCGGCTTCGGCAACTTCGACCTGCGCGACAAGCGCCAGCGGCCGGGCCGCAACCCCAAGACGGGCGAGGAGATTCCCATCACCGCCCGTCGCGTGGTCACCTTCCGTCCTGGGCAGAAACTCAAGGCGAGGGTCGAGGCCCATGCTGGAGACAAGCCATAACCACGAACTGCCGCCGATTCCCGGCAAGCGCTACTTCACCATCGGCGAAGTGAGCGAGCTGTGTGCGGTCAAACCGCACGTGCTGCGCTACTGGGAGCAGGAATTTCCTCAGCTCAGTCCCGTCAAGCGTGCCGGCAACCGCCGCTACTACCAGCGCCAGGATGTCCTGACCATCCGTCAGATCCGTGCACTGCTCTACGAGCAGGGCTTCACTATCGGTGGCGCCCGCCAGCGTCTCTCCGGCGCCGAAGCGCGCGACGACAGCAGTCAGTACCACCAGTTGATCCGGCAGATGATCGTCGAACTGGAGGGGGTTCTGCAGATCCTCCGCAAGCCGTTATGAGCCCGTCTCTGCCAGAGAGCTCGCGCTGCTCAGTGCGTTGAGTCTCGCTCGACCTCGAACCCCACCACGCTGCGGCTCTCGCGGCTGAACTCCACGCCGATCAGATGGATTGGTTCTCCCCGAGAGCGATACTTCTCTGCGTAGCCGCGATCACGAATCTGTTGTAGCGCCTTGCCCTCGGGCACCAGCTCCACCACCTTGAACTCAAACAGGTAGACCTGGCTATTGAACAGCACGGCCATGTCGATGCGTCCACGGTTGGTCGCATCCTCAAGGCGGATATCCAGTCCCAGCGCAGCAAAGTGGCTGTAGAAAACGCTCGCCCAGTAGCCCTCGTACTGGGCAATCGGCTTGTTGCGATACCAGTCGTTGGGAATGCTGGCGAAGAAAGATGTGAACAGTGCCGAAAGGCCCTGGAAATCGTTGGCCAGCAGCCGGTCGTAGAGCTGTGGCAGATGTACCCCGCATCGTGCCGGATCGTCGCTCCAAGCCTGTAGGAGGGCGCTGTTCAGGCAACTGCGAACCTCGAGATTTGGATAGCGCAGGGTCATGTGCAACTGTCCCGGCAAGCGCCGCACACTGTCGATGGTCAGGTAGCCGGCCTGGAACATCAGCGCTTCGACGGGGATGTGGTCGACATCGAAGCTAGACAGCAGGGTTTCCAGCGCCATGATCCGTTCCAGATCCGGCGTGAAGGTCCGCCGTGTCGTCAGTAAGTCGACAAGGAAGGTCGGCGTCCCCGTTTCGAACCAGAACGGGCGGAACTCGCGTTCACGGAACAAGAGCAGCAGATCGAAGGGGTTGTAAACAGAGGTGCCGATCCAGTTGTAGCCGTTGTACCACTGGCGGACGTCATCCCGATCCAGGCCGACCAGCTCCGGGGCGAATACCGTACCCACGTCCTCGTCGGTATACCCACAGATGGCGGAATAGCCGGGTGACAGGGTGATATCGCGCAGGTTGTTCAGTCCAGAGAACAGACTGACCTTGCTGAACTTGGACACCCCGGTGAGCATGGCGAAGCGGATGTGTGCGTCGTTATCCTTGATCACCGAATACAGATCACGCAGCCCGTCGCGGATCTCGCGGGCGATTTCGGGGCGAGTCAGGTTGTCGAGGATCGGCTTGTCGTACTCGTCGACCAGGATCACCACCCGCTGGCCATGCAGGCGTTCGGCTTCGCGGATCAGCTCGGCAAAGCGGCCACGGTTATCGTGCTGTGTACAGCTGACCTGCAGTCGGCGCTCGTTGATGCCCAGCAGCTCGTCGATCTTGGTGCCCAGGTCTGCCGCATCACGGATCACCCCACCGCCGAAGCTGAGACGGATCACCGGATGACGCCGGTTCCAGTCCCATGTTTCGTGTGCTACAAGCCCACGAAACAGCGGCTCGTTGCCCTCGAACAGCTCGGCCAAGGTGTCGAGGAACAGGCTCTTGCCGAAGCGCCGCGGGCGGGAGAGGAAGTAGTAGTTGCCTTCCTCGATCAGCTGCAGGGCGATGCCAGTCTTGTCGACGTAATAGCAGTCATCCTCGCGGATGCGGGCGAAGGTCTGGACGCCGATGGGCAGCTTCTTACGTGACATGGCAGGCAACCTTTTGGCAGCTGGGGCGATTGTAGTCGAAGGCAGCCATCAAACTCAGTCGAGTCTGAGTTCGGCGGTATCTGGGAGCTTGGCAGATATCTCCGTCGGTTCAGAGGTGCTGGGGCACTGTAAACAGTGCAGGCATAAAAAAACCCAAGCACCTATGGGTGCTTGGGTTTTTTGGAGTTTTTGGTCGGGACGGAGTGATTCGAACACTCTACCCCTTGCACCCCATAAGGGTGATATCAAATCCGAGCCTGTCCTGTGGAGTCCAAAATAACCTTGTAACCCTCTGATTTTACTGGGATGCAGGCTTTATTCTGTCCAACCCTTTCCTATACCATCCGATCAAAGCCGATGCGAAACGGTGACCCAACGGTGACCAAGCGGTGACCGGCCTTTCGGAGGGATAGAAACGTGGCGACGATTACCGATAAGCAGATGAGCTCAAAGCCAGCCAAGGCTACTTGGCTGATTGAGGACGCTCCCCGCGGCTGCGGCCGATTCATGGCACGTCTACGCCCCACTGGCGAGCAGCTCTTCTACTTTAGGTACACAGATGCCAATGGCGAGCGGGTGTTTCTACCTATCGGCCCGTACGATCCGAGCGGCACCGATGGTTTGACTCTCAAGGAGGCCCGCCTCAAAGCCGGCGAGTGGTCTCGTCTTTACCAGAGCGGTATCCGGAATTTGCGTGAGCACCTGGCCTCAGAGGAGGCATGCCGCATTGCTACCCGTGATGCTGAACTGGCACGTTTGGCTGCTGAGAGAGCAGCCATCGAGGCTGAACAGGCCCGGCAAGCCTCTCGAAAGACTGTTTCTGACTTGTTCGAGCACTGGGCCAAGGTTGACCTGATCAATCGCAAGGATAGTGGAGCAGAGGTGCGCCGCATGTTCCACAAAGATGTGCTCCCACTCATTGGTAATCTCGCGGTGGCTGATGTCAATAAAGGCCACGTCACAGAGGTAACTGATGCTCTTCTTGCGCGTGGCGTTAATCGCATGGCCAAGTTGATATTCAGCCTCATGAGGCAGATGTTCCGCTTTGCTGTTGATCGGGATCTGATTGAGCACGACCCAACGGCAAGCATCCGCAAAGCCAAAATAGGAGGCAAGGACGTTGAGCGTGACCGAGTACTGAGCGAACAAGAGATAAAATTGCTTGCCGAAAGAATTTCAGATGCAGCTCTGCTACCCACAACTGAAGCTGCAATTTGGATTGCGCTCTCTACCTGCTGCCGGATTGGCGAGCTACTTTCTTCTCGCTGGGAGCATGTTGATCTTGAAAAAGGTACATGGAATATTCCCGCTGAAAACAGCAAAAACGGCAAGCCTCACAAAGTAATACTATCTCCATTTTCCATCAGGCAATTCATGCGAGTAAAGTCAATAAATAGCCACTCCGCCTGGTGCTACCCAAACACAGAAAATAGCGGACCTGTTTGTTCAAAAACGGTAACAAAACAACTGGGCGACCGACAGCGCCCCCCGGAAAAAGGGGTTATGAGTCGTCGGAGTGTCAAAGCGCAAGCTTTGCTTCTTCCTGGAGGGAAGTGGACTCCTCATGACTTGAGGCGAACAGGAGCAACACTGATGACTGCTTTAGGGGTTCTGCCCGAGGTTGCTGAACGGTGTCTGAATCATACAGAAGAGAACAAAGTAAAAAGAACTTACCAAAGGCACAGCTACTCAAGGGAAATGGCTGACGCCTGGAGTGAGCTTGGGGCTCACCTAGAAAAAATATTACCAATAAAGTAATTTATACTTGTTCTTCTGGAGTTCTTTCATGGGCGACCCCACTGGATTCCCAAGCCGAGAATATGCCGTCCTGGATTACATCAATGCTGCTTCTGGAATAACCGCCAGCGCCGCAATATGGAATAGCTACTTAATCGCCGAGCAAAGCTTTGAAAAAACAGATTTATATGAGAGCTTTGGCGCCATAAGGGATGACATTGAGAGCGCAATCAACGCTGGAAAGGATGGGCTGACGGATCTCAACCTGAAGTGGGCATCGCACCAAGAAAGCGAAGTCACGAAATACCCATTCAGAAACGAACTCTATCAAGCCTGCTACCTCATCTTTCTTGCCAAAAAGCACAATGAAGATGGAGAAAAGGACAAGGCGTGGTCATTAATATACACATCTAACGCCCACCTAAACTCAGCGACCGAATGCGTAGAACGGTGGCGCAACGAAGAAAAAACCTCAGAAGACCGAAAAAGAAGATCTGAAAAAGCCAAAGACTCAAGAGCCCAAAAATTACTTCCAGTCAAGAATCTAGTAGTTGAACTTCTCACGAAGTTGCGCCCTAGAGGTGGTTGGAGCAAAAAGTCTGATGCCGTCAAAGTTATAAAAGACGAAGTTGCAGAATATGTCCGTAGAAACAGAGGGTGCGGCCTTGCAGAAACAAACTTGCAGAATAGGATTTCAGAATGGACACGCAAGGACAGGATGGTTAAATCCGCTTGGGAAAAAAGCAAAAAAGGCGACCACCGAAGGACATATTAATTTGCTATAAGTTGGATATTCAAAATAAGCTCGAAACTTTCGAGCCTCATTGTGGTGAGGCTCGAGCCATCATGCGCCATATCAAGAGTTATTCGCAGATTTTTTTCTAGGCCTCCCCTGAGAGCTTGTTTTTGTTTTTATTGTGCCACGCCCAAAGCAACGCCCATCAATATCAAACTTCATAAGCGGATCCTTCGTCAGATACTCAGAGGCTTTAATAAGATTCTTCCTGCCCTCAACATCATCATGACTTATCATTCCAACGCCGCACTCCCGATAAGTATGCTTTCTCTTGTTGCAGTTATAGTACAGGCCTTTGCCATCCGTTACATTCTCCCTCCAATATACTCCAATCATGTCCCCCCTCGAGATGTCTTCTCTAACTTTCGAGCCGTCGAAGAAAAACATAAAATGATAGTGAACCCCCTTAAGAGGAGCGTATTCCAGCCTCCAAGCATAACCAAGAATATCGCTAAAAATTGAGTTTGCCCTCATGTTTTGAATCAGCCTTTTGCGGTGCTTTTTTGCATCAAATTGATTTACTGCTGCATCGCCCCTGCAAAAAGCCTCGCCATATGATAAATCCAGTCGCAGGACAAGAACCCTTGATCTAACTGCAAAAAGGCTATCAATGTACGCGCAAAGTGATTTATGATTCTTATTCATTGCCCTTGAGTATGAGTTGATCATGGATTGATACCTTGGACTAAAAACTTCTTTCCTTATTGAATCAAAGCAGTCATTTAAATTCTTCCACCAATACTGAGCCTCTGCCTCCTCAAAAGAGATCTCTTTTGAGGAGATTTTTAGTCGGAGCTGCCTGCATCTCTCAAAAAATAAATGCAGGCTGTATTTCTTCACTGCATAAAAAAATATCTCCGCAGCCGGATATACTTTGTAAACTCCATCGACAACATCTTTAAAGAGTGATCCATGGGAGGCAAGCGAAAGCATTTTCGCTCCAGTTGAGTCATAAGAAATTCTCATGGAGTGATCTTTTTTTGACAATGTGAAATGTGGTAGCCCCATTTCACCTATCGTACAAACCCACTCCTTTATCATTCTTATAACTCCAGAAATCCTGTACCTTCCATAGTCAAAGCAAACCCCTCCATCTTCACCCCTAATCGCCATCACTCTTTCAGTTTCCATGCCTGCCGAGCCTAGTTTAATAAATTATAAATACCTAAATACATCCAATAACATATAATCCATAATTATTTCTTGAAAAAATCAGGCCAGCCTCCTCCTATTTTATTGATTACAGGGAATTAGAAACCCCTCCCCACCCATGATGAAGTACGGGGTCATCCTTTGTTCTCGGGGTAATTGCGCGAACAGCAAATCCAAAAATCATTCGCCATTCAATATGCAGAGTTAGTTAACGATATTTTCGAAAGTCAAGCGCGAGAGCTTATTGATATTGATTTGATCCATTCGTCCACCTCAGACTCAATCCATCCAACGGCACCACCTCCTATCTTTACTGGCCTTGGAAAACTCGTGTCATACCGCGGGGATTTTTTGTTGATCCGCTCGTAGATTGTTGACCTCCCTAAACCAATACGAAGCACGAGCTGCCGCATGCGAATTATCTTTGGCGAGGGGGCCGAATCAGTGTTTTTCATGCTTGCTCCTGAGTCACGAGAGTGATGCTCAAAGCCTAGTGCGCCGGCCTTTCAAAGAAAACTCCTGCAGTACTAAGTATTTTTTTGCGCAGTCATTTTTCGCTTGCAAGCAATTGAATTTAAAAGGTTTTTCTTCATGGCGGCCAAGGATTGAATTCACGATTGTCGGCGAGGGATACCGAAGCGAGGTGGGCAGCTAGCCAGGCTTGGGAAGAGCTGCCCCCTATCGGCTAGCTCAGCATCTCGGCCGGCCTGTTCACTCAATTCTGAACTGACTCCGCCACGGCGATACGGAAATTTAGGCTCTGTGCTAGGGGAAATTCTGCATCCGGCTACGGGACACCTGAAAAGTGTCCCAGTGAAATCGCTGCTCTAATCCCGCCGCTTGCTATAGAGCACACGGTTAGCACCGGCCTAAGCACAGCCTGAGATGCATGCACCTTCAGGCAGGGCAAACCTGGCTGAGGCGCGAGCCAAATTCGCCTCCACTTCGACCTCGAAGGCAGCGCTGATTTATTCGTATCACACTTGATCGTCCTCACGAAAATCGTGGCCTCCAAGGCTGCTGACGGGTGAAAACCCGAATACTTCAGTGCTTCCAGGCATATTGTCGTGGCGAGCCCCCCAAGGAACTAACATAGGCAGAAAGGAACCAAAATTGCGGGGAAGGAACCAAGCTGACGAAGGGCGTGCTAACAACCTACACGGTGTCGGCCCCCGCGATGCTGTAGCCAGATTCATTTTGGACGGGTAGGCGCGGCAGGATCCGTCGTAATCGATACGTGCTCAATTCAAAAAAACTTGAAACCTGTATTACCCAATAGAGAACAGGCGGCAACCGACTGCCTTTCCCTTTGAGCAATTCGAACAGGAGATTGAAAATGACGATTTGTTGTCCTGCCTGTGGTTCTCTGCGCATTGTCGCTCGTAACCACGCTCGAAAGATTGGTGGCATTGCCGGCGCTGTTGCTGGTACCGCCAGTGGTACAGCCGGTGCCTTGTCAGGCGCTCAAAGTGGTGCAGTCATGGGGGCTGTGGCTGGACCGATTGGAGCCTCCCTTGGCAGCCTCGCTGGGGCAATTCTGGGGGGCTTGGCAGGCGGCACCGCTGGCAGCCTAGGGAAGGTCTGAAAAACACTTCCCGATCTGGTGAAATAGCCCGCCAGCCCC
>JAEAMF010001129.1_pt1 | contig 22090 bp, 23 predicted proteins | sample 8958721 | NCBI WGS metagenome assembly JAEAMF01 (sample SAMN16933255, study PRJNA681124) | bioreactor sludge metagenome | isolation source: anaerobic bioreactor treating anionic surfactant - SDBS | place: India: Bengaluru | collected 2019-02-28
GTTCCCAGAGAGAGCTTACTCTCTCCAGGAGGAACGGCCTTCATGTTAACTAGATAGAGCAGGACAGCGCCTGCTACGGTGACTTGTCCTGGCATATGGGGGAGAGGCCGCGGGCTTTGGCGATCAGGCGGATGAATTCGGAGCGGTAGCCGGAAGGGTCTTTGCCCAGGCTTTCCCCGGCGAGGGCGGTGGCGCTTTCGAAGGTGGAATCCCCCTTGTATTCCGACTCCCGGAGAATCATCCCGAAGGACGCCACCGCGGCGGCGAACTTGAAATCCGGCGAGGCCGCGGCGATTTCATTCCCTTCGTCGATGACCGGGAATTCGAGAAGGGCGCTGGTCTCGCCGTCCGGCGGCTTGTAGCGGAGCTTCAGGGTCAGGAGCTCGTTCCCCCCGGCGGCATCGGAGAGCGCGGCCGGCTTCTGGTACTTCAGGGGGTCGATAGAGGGGGTGGGGAAGTCGGCCCCGGCCGGGACGATCTCATACAGGGCGGTGACCGTGTGCCCGGCCCCGATCTCCCCGGCGTCCTTGGCGTCGTCCTGGAAATCCTCGTTCCGGAGCAGGCGGTTCTCGTAGCCGATGAGGCGGTAGGCCTTCACCCGCGCGGGGTTGAACTCGACCTGGATCTTCACGTCCTTGGCGATGGTGATCAAAGTCCCGCTGATCTGCTCGACCAGCACCTTGCGCGCCTCGTTGATGGTGTCGATGTAGGCGTAGTTGCCGTTCCCCTTGTCCGCCAGCTTCTCGAGAGTGGAATCCTTGACGTTGCCCATCCCGAATCCGAGGACGGTGAGGAAGACCCCGCTCTTCGCCTTCTCCTCGATCAGGCGGACGAGGTCGCCCTGGCTGGTGACGCCGACGTTGAAGTCGCCGTCAGTGGCGAGGATCACCCGGTTGACGCCGCCCCGGATGAAATTGGCCGCCGCAACCTTGTAGGCGAGCTCGATCCCCTTGCCTCCGTTGGTCGATCCGCCCGACTCCAGGTTCTCGATCGCCGCGAGGATCGTTTCCCGCTCGTTCCCCGGGGTTGGCGGCAGGGAGAGGCCTTCGGAGCTGGCGTAGACCACGATCGCCACCCGGTCGTTCTCGGTCAGCCGCTCCGCCAGCAGTTTCAGCGCCCGCTTGAGGAGGGGGAGCTTGTTGGCCGGCGTCATCGAGCCGGAGACGTCGATCAGGAAGACGAGGTTGCTGAGCGGCCGTCGTTCATTCGGGATCTCCCGGCCTTTGAGGCCGATCCGGGCCAGGCGATGGGCCGTTCGCCAGGGGCAGGAGGATATTTCCACGCTGGCGGCAAAGGGCGCGCCATCGGACGGGGGAGGGTAGTCGTAGGGGAAGTAGTTGACCAGCTCCTCGATTCGGACGGCGTCTTTCGGGGGGAGGTCGCCGTTGTCGAGGAAGCGGCGGACGTTGGAGTAGGAAGCGGTGTCGACGTCGATCGAGAAGGTGGAGAGCGGGTTGGCGGCGGCGTCGAGGAAGGGGTTGTCGACGATCCGGTCGTAGGCCTCCGTGTTGTGGCCAGGCCAATAGACCAGGCTGGAATCCTCCAGGAATCCGTAGCTGCCGGCCAGCGCCGCCGACGGCGTTGCCTGCTGGGACGAGCAGCCCGCAACCCCCACCGTGAGCAGCGTGACCCATAAACCAGCCAACCCAGCGCGCCTGTTCATCGAAGATATCCCTCCCGGTTTGTTGTGCATTCGTTTAGACGCCAGAATCGCGCGGTTTATTCTTGGAGAAATCAAGGCGGACCCGCCCCGGACGGAGGAGCAGCAGCGGGCGGTGCGGGATTGGTTCGACGCCATCGGGGCGAAGGGGATGTCCTTCCCGGAGATCAAAACGGTTCTCCGGGCGATCGAACACTAGGGCGGATTATCCATGAAAACCGCCCTCAGCTCGGGCCCCGTCATCGCGAGGAATCCCGAGCCAAGCGATGGGGACGAAGCAATCCCGATCCGAAGAGATGAATCCGTCCGCGCGGAATTCCGACAGCCCGATCCCAACCCCATGCCCGCCAATGCGATATGCGTGACAAAAAAAGAACACTTTCATTCCGATCGGAATGAAAGTGTATTTTTTCGGGCGGTTAGGCGGACAATATATAAGTCAACCAAGAGGAGGCAAAGAACTGGGAGCAGATCCACACATAACCCGGATCGGTTTCCGGGGGGAAGGTCAAATCAGTTTCTCTTGGGCAAGGCGGCGAGCCGGATTACCGCGGGGCTGACATGGAGCCCTGGTACTGGCCACCGGAGCCGTAGTAGCTGTAGCCGGTGCCTCCAGATGGGCGCGCCGATCCCTGGTATTGCCCCCCTGATCCGTAGATGCTGTAACCGCCGCTCCCGTCCTGACGGGCCGCGCCCTGGTACTGTCCTCCCGAGCCGTAGAAACTGATGGAACCAGAGGACTGGCGGGAGGAGCCGAGGTACTGCCCGCCCGAACCGTAGTAGCTCGCCTGCCCTCCGCTCCCCGGCTGGGACGAGCCGAGGTATTGTCCGCCCGAGCCGTAGTAGCTTGTTCTCCCACCGCTGTCCGTCCGCGCCGAGCCGAGGTACTGCCCGCCGGGACCGTAGAAGCTGCCGGAAGATCCGGGCGGGGGAGGGGGGGCTATCGCGCCCTGTTCGCCCAGGCCGAAGTAGTTCCCCTGCGCGGCGGCGGAGGCCGCGAAGGCGAAGGCCAGGATGCAAAGACCGATTGTTCTTAAGGGGGACATGGATGCCGGGGGTTCAGGCGCCTCATGCGATGGCGCTCCTAATTTATACCATATCTGAGTGGTCATTCGAGGCTTGTGTCCCTCCGAAAATATCGGGAATAAATCATGGGATCCGAGCGACTAATGGGGTGAAAACGCAACCATCGGCAAGGAGGGTCGGTGGAAGACGGCAGGGCCGGCGGCCGGGGCATCACGATTATCCCGCCGGCTTATCCGCCCTTGACCGCCGCGGCAAGGTGATGTATAGTCATGATGTATATACGGGAGGTCTATTATGGTGAGAACCCAGATCTATCTTACGGATGAGGAAAGGACGGCCTTGCGCGCTATCGCCCGCGTGCACGGAAAATCTCAGTCCGAGCTCATCCGGGCCGCCGTTGACGGGCTCATCCAGCGTCAGGAGATCAAGCACAAGCGGGAACTCCTCAACCATTATGCCGGCCTGTGGAAAGACCGGACCGATCTTCCCGATTTTGCCGGTATCCGAACCGGCTGGACCCGCGCGGGCGCGGCATGAACCACCGCATCCTTCTGGACACCGACGTCGTGGTGGATTTCCTTCGTGGGGATGCGCGGGCGAGCGATTTTGTGCAATCGTGCCGGGGAGAAATAGTTCTCTCGGCAATTACGGCGGCCGAGATTTACTCCGGGGCCAGAGACGACCAAGAAACAGCCGAGCTCGATCAATTCCTCTCTCTGTTCCCGGTGGTTCCGGTCACCGGGCCGATCGCGCGGGTAGCCGGTCTCTATCAGCGGAGATGGCGGAAATCGCACGGCCTGCTGCTCGGAGACGCTGTGATCGCCGCCACCGCGCGCTCAGGAAATGCCCGCCTGGCCACTCTCAATGTCAGGCATTTCCCCATGTTTCCGGGATTGAAGCCGCCCTATAAGAAAACCTGATTCCGCCCCTGCCCGCGCTGGGCGCCGTCATTTCCTGCCGATGCTGCCCGGTCCTCCGGTTCGATCGTGAGCATCGTCCGCCCGGTCACCTTCCCGAAGTAAGGGGCGTCGAACCACATCCAGTAGAAGCACTCGGAGGCCGCGGAGGCCGTCCAGCAAAACCCGCATCGCCGCGCAATCGTCCTCGTTATACTGGAGAATCCGGTCCCGAAGGGCGGGATCGCCGCTTTCGGCCCACCGGTTGTACCACTCGATCGACTCGGCGCCCGAGGGGCTCAGGTCGCGCCATTTGAAACCGAGGAACTTCGCCAGCGTCTTGACGGATAGATCCCGGGTCGGCCATTCGGTCCTGGTCCGGACCACGTCCTTGTATAAGTCGATCGAATTCCTGGGCTCGAACAGCTCCTCGACCTGCGCTTCCGATATGACGGCGGGGTATTTCCTCCGGAGTTTGCGCCAATACGTCCGTTCGTAAGGCGAGTAGTAGTAGATTGCGCAGGGCCGCCGGGACTGAATATACCTCCAGGCCTCCCGGAACGCCCGTTCTTCCTCCTGGGGCGTGGGCTTTCCCGCCAGGAAAGCCGAATAGCTCTCTTTCCCTCCCTTCCGTTCGAGGAAGCCGTGGAGGTAGCAGATGTCGCGCATGGGGTCCGCCTCGATATCGAAGAACAGCTCCCGGTCCGAAACGGGAAGGTTCAGGGGTTTTTTGAGATAGGGCCGGGCGCCCGGAGTTTTCTGGAGGACGGCGCGCGCCTTGAACTTGCGGAGCGTGTCGGGGCCGATCCCCTTGAACACGGTTTTCTTCCCGGCCATCAGCTTTTCGACGTCCATTCTCGCCAGGTCCCCCACGGAGTGGACGCGGGAGAGCAGGGTATCGCGGCGGGAGCGGCCGAGCTCGGGGATCAGCGTGAGGTCGTCCGCCTTCTCCATCTGGCGCAGGCAAAAGGTCCGCCAGTGGCAGAGTTTGCAGATCGCGGTCAGGGCGGGCGCGGAGCGGGCCTTCTTCGCGGCGAGGTCCCGCGCCAGGGCGAGCGCGTCCTGATAGGCATCCCAGAGTGTCCGGCTCTGGCGCAGTTCGGAGCCGAGATCGTAGGGGACCTCTTCGCCGTTCGCGTCGAGGACGAAGGGGACGCGGCTGGTCGAGAAACCCCTCTTCTCAAGGATGTCGGTGTAGAGAGCAAGCTGGACGGCGTAGTGCGCCTTGAGCCGGCCCTCGCTCTCCTCGGTCTCCCCCTCGCGCCCCGCTCCGCTCTTGATGTCCCCGGCGACATAGCCGGCGGACGTCTTCCTGAGGAGGTCCGGTTCCCCCGCGAGGTCGCCCGCGGTCAGCCGTCCGCCGTAGATCAGCCCGTCACCCCGCCGGATCGCCTCCGCCGTCAGCCGTTCCCTTTCCGCCCCGTCCCGGACGCGGAGATTGGTGAAAGGGACTTTGAGCCCCTTGACGACCTCCGCTTCGTAGGCGTTCCCCTTTTCCCAGAGGAGCTCCACGAAGGGGCTGACCGGGTCCTTCAGTTTCGGATCGCCGAAGAGATCGAGCGTGAAACGCCGGGGGCACTGCACCAGGTTATACAACATTGAGGCGGTGATGTTTACCGTTGAGGACATGCCAAGGCGCAGACTCCCGCGTACCACCCGGCCCGGTTTTCGGGGGACATGCTACTAATCCGATATGGACTGCCTTGTAATATCCCGGAGGCGGTCTATTTGACGATTTGCCACCGGCCCTCCTCCCTTACCCGAATTTTTCTCTGAGAATCCTTTCGATCTCATCGGCGAGCTGATGGGGGGAGGCGTCGGGCGGTAGGTCGCTGCCGGCTTCGGAGAGGGCTTCCCCCACCTCCTTGATCTTGCCGTCCAGGAACTCCATCTTCTTCTTCAAAAGAACGGCATTCCCGGTCTGCCAATAGTCGCCCTCGTCCATAACCTCGAAGCATTCAAAATATTTCTTCTCGAGATATTTCAGGAGCTTGACGATGGCGATGTGGACATCCCAGCCGGCGAATTGCGTCTTCACGCAGAGATAGGGATATTCGGACTGCAAGGGATCGGCGAGGGCCATGGTCAAAGGGGAGGTCAGCCAGCCCCATCGGTCGAAAAAGAGATCGATCCCCTCACAGCCCCTCCCGGGAGCGAGGCAGACCCCACGGATGGGAAGATAGCCGGTGATCGTCGCGCCATCGGGGGTGTGGATCAGCCGCGCGGTATTCTCGCGCCCGAGATCGCCGTCCAGACGCTGGGTCGTCCAGCTCAGGCTCTTCGCGATGTCCTCGACCTCGTCGACCAGCTGGCCGATCAGGTCGATGTTCTTCAGACAGCCCCGGTAATGGATGGTCATCCCCATGGCCAACGCTACACACTACCGATTAATTTCCCGCGTTTGATATTCCAATTTGGAATATCAAGCTTCCAATCTTTTGCGAGCGCCCCTCTCTTTTACTTAAAGCCGATCTGTCTCCTTGGCGGTTCAGGCGGCATTGTCAATTCCCGGATCGCCTCAAATACCACTCGGAACTGCCCGTCATAGCGGCTCTCTATTTCATCCAGCCGCCGCGCGAGGTCGGTATGCAAGGCCAGCAACGACCGCAGCCGGACGAATGCTCGCATGATTTCAATGTTTACTCTGATCGCGCGCGGACTGTGCAGCACGCTCGACAGCATCGCCACTCCTTCTTGCGTGAACGCTAAAACCGGTTTCCGGCGGCCGCCGCGGCCGGTTTTTGATGTACCTTTTTGGTACATCAAATGCGCAACCTCTTGCGCATCAAGCTGAAACATAAAATCTAGCGGGAAGCGTCTCGCGTTTCGTCGCACGCAACGGTTTAGATGTCGGGTCGTCACTCCATAGAGCGCGGCGAGATCGAAGTCGAGCATGACCTTCTGCCCGCGCACCAGGCGGATGGTTTTCTCGATCTTCTCCGTTGGAACGAGACTGTTCATGACTCACCAGCCTCCTCCGATCTGCCGCGGGCCAATCCCCGGATGAGCGGTCCCTTGCTTCTCAATCCATATGTCGCAAATCCCGGAGAAATATTCCGAAAAATTTCGCCTGCTATTTTTTCGCCCCGGTCGCCGGGACATCCCCCGCCGTTCCGAAGAAGAACCGCCCGCCCTCCTTCTGTATCCAGAGGCCTTGCCCGGGATCGAAGACGGTGTAGACGGTCGCCGGGGGCGCGGGAGGCGTCGACGGGCCGTCGGCGATCATCACCGGCGCGAAGGCGGGGGAACCCAGAGAAAAGCGAGTGAAGCCCCTCACTGCCCACTCGCCGGCCCGGTAGACCGCCGCCGCGGGGAAGGCCGGAGACGATTCCGCGATACCGACCAGCGGCTGGTCGCCCCTGGTCCCGAAATGGAAGCGGGTGACTCCGGAGAAGGCCCAGAGCCCCGCCGTCCCCCGGAAGACGCCCAAGTCGGCCTGGCCGTCCCGGTCGTAATCGAAGGGGACGGGGAGGTCGGAGTCGTTGTCGGTCATGATCCCGAAATGAGCCCGTGTCCAATCCCGGACCGACCAGAGGCCGGCGCCGGGGCGGAAGACGCCGATCGAGCAGGTCCCCCCGCCGGCGTAGTCGGCGGGGACGGCGATGTCCCCCGCGGACCCGAGATAGGCGCGGGTGACGTTCCGGACCGACCAGAGGCCGGTCGCGGGACGGAAGACGGCGGCGTCGGTCGTCCGGTCGCCGTCGAAGTCTCCCGCGGCTGGTGTGTCCCCGGACGATCCGAAGAAGAAACGGGTGATCCCCCGGACCGCCCAGAGTCCGTTTCCGGGGCGGAAGACGGCGATCTCGGGGTGGCCGAAGATGTCGCCGTCGTAATTGCCGCTGCCGATCACGCGGTAATCGAGAGGAGGATCGCGGTAGACGAGGTAAGCAGCCCGGCAAGAGACATAGGCCGAGAGGTAGGAGATGCGCATGTAGCCGCCCTCGCCCCAACCCGTCCCGTATTGGTTGCGGAGGATCCAGCAGCCCGATCCCCCCTCGGGGGGATCGTCGTCCCAGCCGACCAGGGAGACCGCGTGGCCGATCGCGCCCTCGGCGTGGGCGCAGTCTTCCACCTCGTCCTCATAGACACCTCCGGCGTAGGCGTCCCAGGCGGCCTCCTCCCTGATCCCCGCCAGGACCACGCCGAAGGTCATGATCGCGGTCTTGATCGCCTCGATGTCGTTTTCCGGCAGGAGGTGCCAGGATTGGAAGGAGACGGTCTCGTCGCTCCAGTGGGCGCAGGAGCCGGGATCGTCGGTCTGGTAGGGAAAGGAGGATTCGAAGACCACCCCCTGGCGGCCGAAGGCCTGCAGGGCCCAGAGGGGATCGCCGCAGTCGCACCCGTGCATCTCCTCGGCGTAGGGGCCGTAGACACCCAGGCACCACATGACGAAGGATTCGGAGAAGTCGGCGCAGTTTTCGTCGAAGAGGCCGCGGGCGACGTTATAGGTCCCCTCGGCGGCGGCGCAGGCGCCGAAAGCGTAGCAGGAAGAGCAGACCTTGCGCTCCTGGTCGCGGATGGGGCCGATGTAGCTGCGGCCGTCGCGGTCCCGCCAGTCGAAGTGGGAAGGGAGGCTGGTCCGGCCGAGAAAACGCTTCAGGGGGCCCAGATCTTTCGAGGCGGCGGGGACCGATCGGGCGAAATGGGAGCCGGGGACGGAGCGAACGAGGGATTCTTCCAGGAAACGGTTCCGCTCGACGCGAAAGCGCCAGCCCTTCTCTTCGATCCGGAAGCGGATCTCTTCGAGGACGTCGTCAGTCGAGTCCGCTCGCGCGGAGAAGGAGAAGAGGAGGGACGCATTCGCCGCAAGGCAGATGACTATGGCCGCCGGCGCTTTCATGCCTCTCCAGCATACCCCCGATCGGTGAGCGAGGCACGGAATATAGGGCTTCCTCTCCGGTCGGAGCATCCCCGCTTGGAGATGCCGTTCCCCCCTCGATCAGATGAGGGAGATGTTCCCGATCTCTTCCCTCAGGGAAAGGATGCTCAAATGCTGGTCATATTCGACGTTCAGCATGAAAGGCCTGTTCTCGATCACGTGCTTGTATATGTGCCAGTCGGTTCGGGGCGTGGGGATGTCGGCTAGGTTTGCAGTATTGATCCACTTGAGACGGCCTTCCTTGCACGGAGGGGGATCAATCGGCGCGATCTCGGCGAGATACACGAAGCAGATCCAGTTGTAGTCGGTCGGCGAGGTCTCGACCATCACGCCGCAGTATTTCGGATCCGCGATGCGGATGCCTGTTTCCTCGAACGTCTCCCTGACGGCCGCATGCAACGGGCTCTCATGGGGATCGATCTTCCCGCCGACGGGCGTGTATTTGCCCTGATTGGGTTCTTTTTTACGCTCCAGCAGCAAGAAACGGTCGCCCGATTTCAAGATGCACAGGACCGCCGGTTGCTTATGTCCGCCCGATACATACATGTTTCAACCTCTTTTCAATATTTTGGGGAGACAATCTATTCTACGCTCCGATGTTATTAGGCAGCACGTAATAATAGGAAGATGGCACGGGAATCCAAACTCTTCCTGTAAGGCGGAAGGTTATGCCTCCTCTATAATTTCAAGCAGGCCTCGGCCGCCAGCCAGAAAAGCTCGCGTCGAATCGAGTGTTGCTTCCCCCAGATCCGGCGATCCCATTCATCGCTGCTGACATCGTCGCCGGCGTAAAGTATCGAGCCGAATTTCACGCCCCTGAATTTTGCGACGGCGAAGAAAGCCGCCGTTTCCATGTCGACGGCCAGGCATCCTTCCTCACGCCGAAGCTTCACCTTCGCCGGGGTTTCCCGGTAAGGGGCGTCGGTGGTCCAGGTCTTGGTGATGATGTAATCGCGTCCGTGCTCCTTGAGGACGGATACAATAGCTTCCACGGCTTCGTGGCTCGCGCTCACTTCCCGGGCCGGGGGGAGATAATGATAGGACGTCCCCTCATCCCGGATAGCTTGTGAGGGAACCAAGATGTGCCCGCCGACGATTCCCTTATCCAGGACCCCCGCCCCGCCGCAGGCGATAATCTTGGTGCAACCGTGAACTAGGATCTCCTCCAGGAAAGCCGCCGCCAGCGGAGCTCCCACGCCGGGATGGAAAACCGCGAGCCTCTTTCCTCCCACTGTAAGTTCATACAGGGGGTGCTCCCCCGCTTCTCCTTTGTGGATGGCGATCGCCTTTGCTCCTTCATGCTTGCGCAGGTGCTCGATGACTTCCCGAAAAAAGCAAAGGACACAGTGCTCGGGCGCGTCTACCGGTTTAATTAAGTTCGCTGGTGAAATTACCGCTTTCGGATACTTATCGAACTCGAGTATGGGATATTTATTTTTCATGTTTCTCCCCGCTTATGGTCGCGAATTCCGGGGACACCATACTAAATTGCTCCCCCACTTTAAATAGCGCCGATCGGAGAGAAGAGAGAGGACGGAGTCCAGAGTCTGTCGAATGGCAACGTCAAAGGGGGCAGGGCTGGGGAAAAAGTGCCGGTGCCAGCGGAGCGATTCTGCGATCCTTCCCGATTCGCCGGCGAATCGGGATAGGGCAGGGGTCTTGCATGCGAGATGCGGCTCAGACGATTCGTTCCGCCAGCGCGGATACCATGTCAAACGCCCGGTCGAGGTCGAACTCCGCGTAGTCTTTCGGTCTGAGGATAGGTTTAAGCTCCGATTCCATCTGCCGTTTCAGGGCATGCCGCCGGCTGTCGGAGATGTCCACATTGCCTCATTCCCGGGGACGGCAAGCTTCCGGTGCACCAGGGTGATGAACTTTTTATCCGCCGTGAAGCTCACCGCCTCCCGGAACAGGGCGGGATCCAAATGAAGGCGGGTCCCGTCTGACTTAAGCCTGTTCATTGAGCACCACACCCCAGCGTCGGTCCGCCGTCCCTCTTTTCGGCCGTGTGGGGATCCACGGGATCAAGCCGGTGGTCGGTTTCAGAGCCCGCTGCAGCTTATTCAACAGAGACCGATCCGCATTTTCGCGCTCGAGGAGCGCTCCGACCCGCCGGATGGTGCCCGTGTCGCCGTAGCGCAGGGTGGTCTTGACCAGTTCCGCAGCGCTGACCTGCTTTTTCTGGAGTTCGCCCCTGATCCAGTCATACCCTCGCGGCAGGCTGTTGAACCGTGCCCAGTCGTACACGGCGTCGACGAGCGTCCGCACCCGCGATGAATAGGCGATCGCCCGGCCATCCGCCGTCTTGGCGATCTCCGTATCCCCGAGCCGCTTATCCGCCACCTTGATGAAGACAAACGAGATCCCCCCAATCGTGCGTTCTCCCGTAAGCCGGTTGTTGTAGGCGTAAATCCGGTTCGGAATCTGTTCGTCGAAGCCGTAGCGGTTGAAGGCGTTCGGGCCGCAGACCTGGTAGCGGCCGCTTTGCGCCTTCATCAGCGTGTTCAGCATCATGGCCTCGTCCGGCGTCCATACGCCGCCGAGGGGCAGCCTCGCTGGCGCCAGGTATAGGCCCCGCCGCACCCGGACGATCAGCCCTGATTTCGCCAGTCGGCTGAGCAGGTAGCGCTCCTGCGTCGCGGAGATTCGGAGCGGACCGACAAGATCGCCCGTCCGGACGGTAGAAATCCCCCGCATCTGAACATAAGCGAAAAACAGCGTTTCGAGCTTTCCCAGACCTTTTCTCATGGTTGCATTGTATAACAATGATAATCGCCTGTCAGGCGATTATATCAATAATACAATGCATAAGCGGATCCCCGTCAGGCGGGCAACGCTGCCGACGAAGCAAGGGGTGAGTCCCGCATCGAAAGGCACAGTCAAAGAAGGCAGGGCTGAAGGGAAAAAATGCCCGCCCCAGCGGAGCGATACTGCAATCCTTGTTGCGCTTCCGGCGCGCGCATTCCAGCCGGTCGGTCGCTTTAGATAGCTCCTTGCCCATCACCAGAGGCAAGGAATGGATCAGGCGATAATGATGTTGCTCTCGAGACGGGCGATAGCCAGAGGCTGCCAGGGCCGCGGCAGCGCAGTTCAAGGCTGAACTGTAAGCAATATTATGCTTCCAGTCAGCATCCAGCCCCGGGCTCTCGGCGCTTTTGAGATCGCGGTCGGCGACCGCAAGCAGATCGGCGATCTCCCGTGGGCTGGTTTTATGCTGTGTCAGCCAGCCGGCCTTGAGCCAGTTTTCTAAGTCCGGATTCATCTCCGATTATGAAGAGCTTCGCTTCGTTCAGCATCGATCGCGGGAAATGGCGACCCTCCGCCAGCTTGGTCTGAAATTCCCGCGCGGTGTAAACGGTGGGATTGATCTCGCGCCCCAGCAAGTTCTGCGCGGGATTCAGCCGCGCGCTTAGACGGTTGAAAGGAATCTCGCCGATGATCATGATATCGATATCGCTCGAGGTTTTCCCCTCTCCCCGGGCGATCGAGCCATAAACAAAAGCGAGATCGATATCGCCGGCAGCGGCTTTTAAGGAATCCTTCAGGACATCGACCAGGCCGGAAGTCTTCAGAAGGATGTTTTTCAGATCGGAGTAGATCGCCGCCTGGGTGTTGGCCCGGTAGTAAACGCGATTGCCATCCTTTCTCCGCGCGATGAGGCCCGCCTCCGCCAGCGATTGCAGTTCCCTTTGAACCGCCCCCTGTCCGAAGCCAACCTTCCTTACCAGTTCCCGCAGATAGAAATCTTGTTCCGGAGACAGAAAGAGGATCTCCAGAAGCTTTCGCCTGGTCTTGGGGAATAGGGCTTCGATCATAGTTGCACCCATTTAGGGTGCGAATGTACCATATTTGGGTTCAATTGCAATAGAAATAATGCGAAGGGGAATATCGCGTCGGTTTGGCTGGCCCCCGTTCCCGGCGGTCGGTGTGGCCCCTTTTGAATCAGGCGGGGGCTAGTTCCCGGCGGTCGGATTGGCTGGTTTTGAACTCAGGAGAGGGCAATTCCCTCAACTGTGCTTGATAATTCGGTTCCCGCAATTCCTTCAAGGCCGCAAGGCCGATACTACATTTCCTGCAAGGCCGATCCTGCATACTTAATGCTGGCATTCTACCCACCTGATCGGGTTCTCAAAGTGGTTGCATTTGATCCGTTCTTTACTTGCCCCTTTTAGGTGATCGCTGACATTAATGTATTACGGCGACTTCCTGTTCCCCGCTTTTTCCCACAGAATCGTCAAAACCCCGCAATTTTGGTTTCTATATGGTTACTGGGGAAAGAGCGGCTCCCATTGCCGGGAAATCACCTTTCTTTCCCTCTCAAACTGGTGTAGCTGGTAATGCGGATGTTCAACGACCCAGTTAAACTGGTGACATTTAGTAACCGCAGATTATATATCCCGCCCGCGCCGCCGGTCGGGTTCAAGCGTCAATCAAGTCAACTTGTGGTATCTTGCTCTAAGTCCGTCAAATGCTTGGCGGATAATGGGTGTCACTTTCTTAATGTCATCGTAGTTGTTTTCTGCTAACTCTTCGGAAAGATACTCATGAGATGTAGTATTGCGCTTATCAAGCATGTCGAGCCACACTCTCTCATCGTGAAGCCAACCGATCCGAAATGCCTCCCGTAAGCTTTCTCGAGAGGTTTCCACATTGGTTCCCTCATATCGGATGGCGCGTTGAAGTGTCTTCCAAAATAATTCAATCGTCATTTCGAAACGATGTATGGTCCCTTCCGCAACCAACTCACGATCCTTGGGGATCTGAACAGCACGCTCAAGGTTCACAAGCACTTGCTCGAGATTATTTAGACTATCATGTAGTTTGCGTTCGGACATAGATGGTAACCCCCGTGTTGATTATTCGGTTTTGTAGCGCCACCGGATTGCGGTCGAAGTGAACGAGCGATATCCAGTAAAGCGAGTCGGCTTCGTAGGCAGATGAGCGGAGTCTTGCCCATTCGAGTCGACTAATTGCCGGGCCACAAACTGCCACGTCGATGTCTGATCGGTCTTCGTGATCACCAAATGCTCGTGAACCGAAGAGGATCAGCGATTCGACAGATTCATGTGCCGCAATGCGTGCCAAGAATCGCCATGCCGACATCGGAATGTTTGGGTGCCGTTTCATTTCATCGCAACCTTTATATAGATTACATTGACCAGCCCAACATATCCCTCTTTTGATAGGTTGGCTTAACAGGTTATCAGCTAAATCGCTTGCATATCTCCCTTCTTCTCGTCTGCCAATCTCGATGGTTGCTACAGGTTGAGGCCTGGGTAGAAGGCGGAGTTGAGCACGTACGTCAGAGTGTCTTTCGCTTTAGCGGAGTAAGCTCTTAGCAATTTCATATCGTAGCCAAGTTCGAAAATATACCGGGGAGGATCTTCCCCAATTTTCACGCCCAGGAAGCCATAATAGAGCATGAATTGTATGACTATGTCGGTCTTGTCCGTGGGGACGCCCGCACTGCTGAGGATGCTCTTTAACCTGCCTTGGTCGAATTCCTGCCCTTCGCCAATAAAGTGGTAGATAAGGTCTGTATCAGCGCCGAGAATATCAGTCAGCTCTTGATCTGCTTCGGTGATCAAATCAATAGAGTATGCTCGAAGACCTTTCTCTAAATCCACTTCTTCAATCCGCGCTCGTTCCAAGCCGACTGCAAATCCGCGACAATGAGCCAGAAGCTTGATGAGGTTACGAGGCCGCATAAGAGACCGGTCAATCAGATACTGAGAAGTCTCATCGCCACGGTAATGGCTAACGCAGATCTGAGACCAGACCCGGTCGAATGGCGTCTTGCCTGGCAGTGAGTTGCGGATGAGCCGCCGACGGATCATCTCTCGTAACAGATCTGGGTCTGTCCAGTCGAGAACGGCGCGGCTTTCCTTCCCGTAGTCCGCTGAGGCTTCTACAAGGAGCTGATAGACGTCGTTCCGGACGAATACGATGCAATGGAAATCGTGTTTATCTCGTTGTAGTTCCCGCTGAATCTTGCGCGCGGCATCGATGAGACAGCGCAGGATCATGACATCGGCGGGCGTCAAACCGTGTGGCGACCAACCTTTATCGAGGTTGTCGAATAGTAGCCAGACACTATCCTTGAAATCCAAATATGCTGATACGATGTTGCGGATATCGCGGATGTTTCGCTTGTAGACGAGTTCCGTAACCTCAGTGGCGGTCAGCCTTTGGTTGGTCGTTGTGCCGAAGCGGATCTTGAAATCTCCGATCAATCGTTGGGAGAGGCCGAGAAGGCGTTCTGAGAAGTCCCCTTCGCCAGAGGACACCGCATTGTACATCTCCAGAAGCTTGCGATACGGTTCGTACAGTCGAGCATCGCGCATATGTTTATCGCGATCCTTTTCCAGTAGTTTGTAGCAGATCTCTAGATAGAAGAGATATTCGAAAAGTGCCGTGATCAAATGTGTCTTAGCACCTTCAGCGAGATAATCGAGCACGTCTTCTTTTAAGCGAATGAGCTGGTATCCCTCCGGCTTCAAGTCCACAACGATATTGCGGACATTTGCTCGCTTGTCGTCTCGAAGCTGCGCGAAGAGCGCGGTCTTTCCAGTTCCCTTTCGCCCAACGACCATATTGACCTCTCCACGGGCCGCCCGTTTATATTGGTCCGTTCTGAGATAATATTCAGCGAGAGTCTGTAATTCGTTCTCCGCTACCGAGTCCCCGAGCGAAAGCTCAGAGAGGAAATTGCCTTTCGGGAGCGGGAGAGGATTGTCCGTCTGAAAACGCTCAGTGATATCCAGCGCGAATGCGGCGATGCAATCCGCAATGTTCTCTGGGTTATTGAATGTCTTGACTAAATCGCGAACATCGAGCGGAGCCGGCCCATCCGAGGGTTGGAGGATAAGAGTGATTTTACCCATGGCAACCGATAGTCCTGCAACGAAGGCAGCACGAATATTATGAATTTTCGCATCGTCGAACTGCGTTGAGAGGAGAGGAACTACGGCACCGAGGCAAGCCGAAATATCGTCGATCGCTTTGATGGCGGACAGTCTGGGATCGTCGGCAGGTATATATCCCTTATAACCCAATCTAGCCTTCTTTATCCGAGCGTTGATCGCGATCATAGCCCAGTTGGATTGAGGTGTTTGCAGGACATAGACCGGGGATTTGAGATTGATAAGCGGGCGCAGCGGAATTGCACCATCACAATGATATTTATTGATAAGCTCCGACAGGAATATCTCGTCGGTGTAGGTTTCAAATCCAAGCGTATCAAATATGCCAATTCTGTCCGCAAGGGCACTGTCCCTTGTGATATTGCCATCACGCGTAAGATAAATCCTCTTTCCGAGGCCAATGGCGTAACCAATCTCGAATGTTACATTGAAGTTCATCGCTGTAATATCCGCAATGAGGACGTCAGACCTTGTGATGCCCTCGAAGATCGGATCAGTGAGCGGCCTGCCTGAGTTGTCGTTCTCTTCCCAGAGATGGAGCTCCAAATCGCGATGGGTTGAGGAGAGGATGCGCTTAGCACCGCTGATCACTTGCTTAACGTCCACTAGGGATGAGGGGTAGGCATAGAATGCTCTCATTGGATGGGACTCCTCATGGATGGAGCCATAAGCTTATTATCCTGCAGGGTAGGCAACTGTACGCCATTGACCGTCTACTCGCAGCAAAACGCATATTCTAAGCAATAATGCAAAACCCGGCCTAGACTACCCTACAGTACCGGATTCAAATAGCCACCTGACTTGACCCAACAAAAGCATGAGAACCCTTCTTGATTTGAGATGAAATTGCCACAGGCAAGTTTGTCAAGTCAATATAAGTATACGCGGAATTCTAACATCATTCCCTTCCTCTCCAGTCATAATAAATCAGGTGAACCACTTACGGAAAGGCGTGTGTGCATACCCCGGAAGTATAAGACCAAAAACGAGGGATTTGGGATAACTCTTCCTCCTTTTTTAGATGTTGATGAAGACCTCCTGAAGCAACCAGGTTACCGCGGGATGTAGCACGCGGGCGTTACCAGATATTCGGAGCACATCCTTCAGCGCCTAGATGTCCAGCATCTGGTCGGCCACAATCCGCTTCAGCCGACGGTTCTCATCCTCCAAGTGCTTAAGCCGGCTCGCCTCGTGCCCCCCCCAGGCCGCGAAACTTCGCCTTCCGGCGATCCAGCGGCCCCTCGCTGATCCCATACTTCCGCGTCAGCTCCCCCATCGCCAGCCCGGCTTCTGCCTCTTTCAGAATCCCGATGATATGCTCCTCGCTGAACCGGCTCCGCTTCATCTCCCACCCTGCTGTCCCCTGCCATCCTACCCGGGAGGGCTTTCATTTACAGCTGTCCAGTTTTCGGGGGGCAGGTCAGGCTCGTTTCGATTGTCCTTCGGCATTTCTGTGCACTCTAACGGAACGCGAGTAAAAGAGGTCTTAAGTCCCATTTTGAGTTGACACATACCATTTCCAGACTCTGGAATATGCTTGGTCCGCACCCCAAGAAGAAGCCGCTATCCACGCGAGCTCTCGCATAATGCTGCTATGCAGATCCTTCGTTTCCTTGTAGGCTATATTGTGCTGAGGTTCCGCGTAAGCGTGCATGAACAACGTTCTTATTTGTAGTTCAAGCGTGGGAGGAAGGTCTGATCGACTGTTCCATCCCTCAGGTTTGCACGGAGGTGGAATGTTGCAGATAAGATGGTGACTCTCGTAACCGAACTCCTGATCCTTTGAGGGCTTCTTATGAGTGCGTTCGACCGTCCTGAAAGTTCTGAGCAAGAGGGTCTTCACTTTATCGATGTCCTCAAGAAAGAATACAAGAATTCTTCCGGCAACCTGGTCTTCGATCTCAACCAGTGGATTCTTATATCGAGGAGAAATCTGAGGATCTGAGGCCTTATCGATAAAGCTTTGTGTCGACTTAATCCGGAAGTAGATGCGGTCAACGTGATCAATCGATCGAAGAGTTTCCTCAACTTCAGACTGGAGAGAATCCCTAAGCCGGCGAAGTAGGGCCATGCGATCGCGATGGGAGTAGGCATCTCGAAGTCGCTCATCCATAGCGAACCCTCAGTTTGTCGGAAACAACTCGACCTTCACAAGTTAGGACGGGCGTGTCGTCACCCGAAACTCGAACCGATTGCCCGATTTCACTGGGTGGCGATGAAACATATACGCCTGTGTCAAGTTGAAAGATACGGAAGTGCACGATTTCTTCGAAGAGCTGTCTGTTGAAATCGAAAGGCGATGTGAGGGACTCTCTGTTTGGTGCGGCGTTCAGAAAGTTGTCCCGGGCATCGCCCGTAAGGTAGTGATCGGCGAAATCGGCCAGGGACCACCGTTGTCTATTGGCTGTCCTCACGGAGATCATGGCAGCGAATAATTGCTCCTTATCGGTGGCGTTCGGACAGGCGTCATAGGCCTTGGTTATGGCCCGGGCCATAAGTCTTGTGCCAGAGTCTGATGCAATCGCGAGTACGCATAAAAGAAAAATAGCTGGCCAGTAATTCGCTACTGCATCCGCTGATTTGCCTGCTTGGAAATCGAGGACCTTCGCAGTGGTGAATTCATTGCGGAGCTTGCGACCCTGGATGAGCGCTGCCTTGCGCAATCGCGAGGTGCGGCTGAAGACATCGGTCAGGATTTCAATGGCATGCGTGCCACGATGCGAAGCAAAGCGGAATGCCTCATCGCGGGGGAATGCCCAGAGTGTTACCGCTCTATGATCGGCCTCCTGGAGCACTGCAAGGATAAAGAGGCAGGAGTGGGAACGGGCATCCATTGAGGCCGAAAGGGAGGTGGCGAGGCGAGTGGCCGCAATATGCGCCTGACGGGCGGGATCAAATGCAAGTGATAGAACTGCATCGCGGGTCGGATTGGTCCTAGTTGCCGGATCGACGGCGAACGCAACTGAAAGAGCTGAGGGGAAGTTGGCAGTCCTAATGCTGTCGTCAATAAGTCTGCGAAGTTCTCGATTAATAGGGATTAGTCCCCCATCAACCTGCCTCGTAAATGTGGCGGTACGGGATGGATGAACGGTGAATGCGTAGAGCCTGAAGAGCCGCATATGAATTTCCCCTTTCTATTTGTTTTCGCTCTAACACCTTATTAAGTGCAAGCTTATCCGACGAAAGAGGCAGGATACCGTCCTGTTGTTATCCGCACTTTAAGCATACAGTTCAAAATTCGAGAGCGTAGATCTGCGTCCCATTAGGGCGGATGTGAGGCATTTTCGGATCAATCTAAATATTGATTGTGCATGCTCCAGATTTATGAGATCAAAAACGAAGGATTCGGGATAACACATCCTCCCTTTTCGATTGCGATGATGCCCTCCTGAAGTAGCCAGGTTTCCACTGCCCTGCACTGCGCGGAGACCATTCCTAGTCTGGGCAGTTATCCTGCTGCCAATCGATCTTGGCGACCCTCTCCGGAAAAAATGCCCGGCTGGACATCGCTGTCCGCTGCCGGGCTAGAACTGCCGAACCTCATGTCCCCAGTCTGATCTCAAGACGACTCCTGCCGGGGTTAGGGTCAAACGTTTGTGGCGATCATCCTCCTTTAGGTCATGGAAAGCAAGGATTATTTGCCGATTTCCATTTCGGGCTATATCTTCAGTTGCAGTATAGCCTTCCGGTATTTCCTCAGTCGGGCCAATTCCTTCTCGCCGACCTTGGGGAGCTCGGATAGGTTCATGTTGTCCTCTAGGTAGGCGATTTTGACCGTCCAGGCCAGGGGGTTCCGGGAGATCGCGGCGATGTATTCATCGTAAGTCTGGCCGCGCTTCTTGGTCAGCAAGTCCAGGGCGGCCAGAAGGTCGTCGGAAAACCCCTTGGCTTTCAGGTCCCCCAGAGTGACGGTGGTGTTCTCGATCACATCGTGGAGGATGGCGACGATCATCTCCTTCTCGGTCTTCATCCGGAGCCGATAAGCCGTGCTCGCTTCTCGGCTCATGGAGACTCCCTGGGCGGTCAGCCCCTGGAGTCAACTTTCGCTCGATCTCCAGTCGGTAGGGTTCGCGCCGGTTTGGCTGGCCCAAGTACCCGGCGGTCGGGGTGGCCCCTTTTGGATCAGAGGGGGGAGGGTTTCCGGCGGTCGGAATGGCTGGTTTTGATTCGTTCTTTACTGGCCCCTTTTAGGTGACCGCTGACAAGAATGGCAGACAAGCCGATATTTAGGAATTAATTTGATCGGATATGCGATCAATCACTTCAAGTATCAAGAGGAATGATTTGACCCCCAATTCCTGATTTGTATAAGCATATGTTTAATCTTAGCTGTTTCAGTCATGCATTTTGCAGCAGATACTCTCAAAACGGTAGGGATAAGCGAATGCAAATATTTTATCTGTATGTGCGATGGCCTACCAATCGGTATATTTCCAGACTTAGACCTAGATATATTTGCATATATCCCTAAAATACCCAGGCCGTTAGGATGGCAGATTTCTGATAGCATGTCGTAACATTTGCGCATGTTCGGAATATGTTTATCAACATTATCGAAAAGGGTAAGAATATTTATTGCTGGAGGTAAACGACCATTCCGTTCGGCACCATCAGATATCGTTGAACATCTTATCCCAAGAGCCAGAATTTCCGCCTTCTTGTGTAGTTCCTCGATATCTCTACTCCTGCATGTTGCTTTTAGCATCATGCCAAGAGTTACAAGAAGAATAACCGTTTCCAATGCCGATCGTGCTATGACTGCGGCACCGATCAGTTCGTCTCGCTCATACAGCTCGCAACCTAGCTTGACCAGAGTTGTTATCCGATATGGAACAGCTGCTGCCAGAAGAACTGAGTATGGCTCAACGGAATCACCGATATTCACTCTATCTTGAAGCAATCGTGAAGATGCATACATATATTGGCGCGCCTTCCCAAGATTCCTTTTCGCCATTGCATTCATCTATCGTCGCAATCGATGCTTCCAAACTAGGGGAACCAAACTGTGCTCCAGAGTTATGAAACCGGGATCGAAGGGAATGGGGTAGCACTTTCCCTTCTTTCTACCGCAGTAATGCCCTCCTGAAACAACCAGGTTTCCACCGCCCGGCACCACGCGTCGGCCACTCCTCTCTTGGTCCGGTGTCCTACCGCAGGTCGATCTTGGCGCCCCTTGCCGGAATAAAATGCCCGGCTGGACATCGATGTCCATAACCGGGCTTAAACTGCCGAACCTCATGTCCCCAGTCTGATCTCAAGGCGATTCCTGCCGGGGTTAGGGTAGGGGTAAAACGATGGGGGCATCATCCTCCTCTTGGTGGAGGCGGTCAATGAAAATATTGCAATTTACATTGATGGCCATATCCTCAGCCGCAGTAATGCCTTCCGGAATTTCCAAAGGCGGGACAATTCCTTATCGGCAACCTCGGGGAGCTCGGACAAGTTCATATTGTCCTCCAGATCAGCGATCTTGACCGCACGGGCCAGGAGGTTCTGGGAGATCGCGGCGATGTATTCGTCGTAAGTCTGGCCGCGCTTCTTGGTCAGGAGATCCAGGGCGGACAGAAGGTCGTCGGAAAATCCCTTGGCTTTCAGGTCCCCCAGAGTGATGGCGGTGTCCTCGATCAGGTCGTGGAGAATGGCAACGATCATCTCCTTGTCGGTCTTCATCCGGAGCATGACCTGGAAGGGGTGGAGGAGATAGGGCAGGCCGTTCTTCCGCTTCTGCCCGTGGTGTGCCTGGGCCGCGATCAGGAGTGCGGTTTGAAGGTCAGACATTTTGAAAATCCGGGGGCACCTTACATAGTTCCATCGTGAACTGGATCAATCAAGTAAGGTGTCCCCATAATTCGTCCTCCTATCCTGCCTCACACACTCTTGGCCTTTTCCAAAAATCTGTTTACTTCTTCCGTCAATGCGCTGCGCCGAGCCTCGAGGAAATCGCGATAGTTCTCAACGCGATGCAGCTTCGGATGGGTTGGAATACACTGCAAATCCAGGGCGCCCTTGCCCCTTACCCGGATTATATCGGGGAAATACTGATAGGGCTCCTTGGCGCTGATCTCCCGATTCATCCTCCCTGAGATGAAGGCCATATTGGCGATTTCGTTTATTTCCTGCTTTTCATACCTGTCTTTAAGCAGTGCCTTGGGGAATATATGATGATACTGGATGTAGTGATATTTTCCCTGGTGTGTCAAGCTAAGCCCAAGGCCCGTGCGCCAATCCGTAGCTTTCTTCGCTTTGAGAGTCAGGAATACCAGTGAGAACAAGGAGCTTCCTGCGCCGCGGCCTATGAAGTCGGACGTTTCGATCGCGAGCCGCCCGAACTGCTGCCGGACAGCCTCGATAAGTTCTTTCGGGCCGCCGCCCTTTTTAAGTATAGTCAGATCAGCATCAAGGATCGTCTCGGATGACCCGCGGGAATACCTCCCCCGCGCGTTCGCTATGTAAAGCCAATAGAGCAACAAACGCTCGTCTTCCTTGCTGAGCCGTTGCTTCTTGATGTGACTGAAATATGCGATAGTGATGAAAAATAGGGGCGAGGACAGAAGCGATTCATCTTCGATGTCCGCATTGGTGCGGAGAAAGTTGATCGCAAAACGCAATCCCTCTTGGGCATTATCCCAACCCTGCTTGAGGGTAGGAACCGGTGTATTACTCAAGCAAAAACTGGATTTTCTGCCAGTCTTAGATTTGTATGATT
>JAEAMF010001130.1_pt1 | contig 22076 bp, 16 predicted proteins | sample 8958721 | NCBI WGS metagenome assembly JAEAMF01 (sample SAMN16933255, study PRJNA681124) | bioreactor sludge metagenome | isolation source: anaerobic bioreactor treating anionic surfactant - SDBS | place: India: Bengaluru | collected 2019-02-28
AGGTTGAAGGAGAAACGCAGGCAGTGCTTGGTGATCATCACCGGCACTTCGCCGGTTTCCTCGTGGGCCTCGAAGGCGGCGTCGATCAGCTTCACGCCATGGCGATGATAGAAATCGCGGGCCTTCTGGTTGTAGACGTTGGCCAGGAACGACAGGTGCGACTCCGGGTATACCGGTGGCGGATCTGTCTCGGCTTTGCGGCGGCCACGTGGGTGGGCGTTGATACGGGCCAAGGTCAGCGCATCGATGACTTCGCGGCGTAACCCCTTGAGCTGCGAGTTGGGGATGAAATACGCCTGGGGTGCATCCAGCGTGATGGCCGTGGCGTGGTACTGGGTGGTACCCAACTGGCCAAGCAGGTCATGCAATTGCTCCAGGGCCTGTTCCGGCTTGTTGGCCAGGCCGAACGGGCCGTCCAGGGCAGCGCTGGCAGTAATGCCTTCCTCACTGGTGGCGGTCAGTTCCAGGCGATCTTCGCGCAGGCGAGCGAGCCAGGAAAGACCTACCCGGCGCTCGGCGGACGTCTTGAGCAGGGCTTGCTGCCAGTTGTGGTCCAGGTTGCGGCTCAGCGGGTGGCCTGGGCGCAACTGGTGCAGGCCCTCGGGCATTTCGTTGGGTTCGACGCGGTAGCGGTAACGCTTTTCGCCATCTTCTTCGAACTCGCCCTTGGCTTCGGCGATGTTGGCGCGAAAACCCACCACTTCGCGTTTGACCAGCACATTGAGGCCGTCGCCGTTGGACAACGGCTCATGGCTGACTACCAGCAGGTCACGCTTGCCGACCTTCTCGACGACACCCACCGGCAGGCCGGTGAAGGTTGGCGAATCAAAGGCGCCAATGTCGATCTTGCGCTCGCTGACGAAGTAGTCGGTACTGCCGCGGTGGAAGGTCTTGTCTGGATCGGGCACGAAAAAGTGCGCGGTGCGGCCGCTGGAGGCGCGGGCCAGGTCCGGGCGGTCTTCGAGGACCTCGTCCAGGCGCTGGCGGTAATAGGCGGTGATGTTCTTCACATAGCCCATGTCCTTGTAGCGCCCTTCGATCTTGAACGAACGCACGCCGGCTTCCACCAGTGCGCGAATGTTGGCGCTCTGGTTGTTATCCTTCATCGACAGCAGGTGCTTTTCGTAGGCAACCACACGGCCTTGATCGTCTTTCAGGGTGTAGGGCAGGCGGCAGGCCTGGGAGCAGTCGCCGCGGTTGGCGCTGCGGCCGGTCTGGGCGTGAGAGATATTGCACTGGCCAGAGAAGGCCACGCACAGCGCGCCGTGAATAAAGAACTCGATTGCCGCATCGGTTTCATCGGCGATGGCGCGGATTTCACTGAGGTTCAGTTCGCGGGCCAGTACCAGTTGAGAGAAGCCAGCCTGGTCGAGGAACTTCGCCCGCTCCAGCGTACGGATGTCGGTCTGGGTACTGGCGTGCAGTTCGATCGGCGGGATATCCAGCTCCATCACGCCCAGGTCCTGGACGATCAGTGCATCGACACCGGCATCGTACAGTTGGTGGATCAGCTTGCGTGCCGGCTCCAGCTCATTGTCGTGCAGGATCGTGTTGATGGTAGTGAACACCCGGGCGTGGTAGCGACGGGCGAACGCTACTAACTGAGCGATATCACTCACTTCGTTGCAGGCGTTGTGGCGGGCGCCGAAGCTTGGGCCGCCGATGTACACGGCATCAGCGCCATGCAGGATAGCCTCGCGGGCAATGGCAACATCGCGGGCGGGGCTGAGCAATTCCAGGTGATGCTTGGGCAGGGACATGTTTTTCTGGTCGTTTGTCACGGTCAAGGCGCGCATTGTAGCTGCGAAACGCTTGACCGGCACCCACCTGCTGCCCGGTGGCGGCCGCTCGCGGAGGGCCGCCACTGGATAGCACCGTGGATTCAGCCCTTGGCGGCCATCGCCGTGACCTCTACGCGCATGCCTTCAACGGCAAGGGTCGCCACGCCGATCGCAGCGCGCACCGGCCAGGGCCTGGCGAAAAAGCGCTGATAAACCTCATTGAACGCAGCACGGTCGGCCATGTCGGTGAGGTAGATGGTCAGGTGCATGACACGGTCCATGGAACTGCCTGCGCGCTCCAGCGCAACCTTGAGTGCCTGCAGGGTGCATTCGCTCTGCTCGACGATGCCGCCCAGCTCCAGGCTGCCGTCAGCGCGGGTCGGGATCTGGGTGGAAACCAGTACGCCGCCGAAACTGGCGACGTCCGACGAGATGGATTCCGGGTCAGGATCGGGGAGGAAGGTGAGGTCGTGGTTTGCCATTAAGGGTCTCTTGCTTGAGGTCATCATCTGCGGCTGTCGTGCCGGGGCACGGCAGCGTTAACGCGCTCAGTTTAAGCGTACTGGCCAGGGTATGCATGCACCAAAGCGCCCGGCGCGCAGGCATCTGTGGTCAATAGGGTAACGACGCCTTCATTTCGCGGGAAACGTCCTACATTGCTGCGGTAACTAAACCTACTTTCACGGCCCCTGTTGATCAGCACAATAGCGTCGTCGGCAAACACCGACAGATAGAACATTCTGACAGTCATTTCAGTGATTGGGTCGCTATCAGGGTATTGAAAAACAGCCCGCTGCACTTTTAGTGGTTGCGTGTTTATAGCGCTTCTTTACGTTTCCTCGTTTGTATTCAAGGACTGGGCTGCAATGTTGTCATGCCCCGATCAACAGGTTTCGCAACTAACGTTTGTTGCAAAAGGCTAACGCATGAGTGTGGATAATTTTATTGCTGCGCTTGCCAATGAAGGGTGTGGTGAGCATCTTGAATACGACGCAGAGTTCCTTGAGCTGTTCAATCAAGTAACGGTGCGGGAAGAGTCGCAATACGGCGATTATGTGTTTGTCCCTGAACCCATTGACTGGATTTCCGTCGAGGCGCGCTGCATCAGTTTGTTCAAGCGCACACATGATCTTCGCGTGGCTGTTTGCCTGGCGCGCGCATGGCTTGAGCGTGAGGGCTTGACGGGCTTTGCCAATGGCCTGCAGTTGATTGCCTTTTTGCTTCGGGAGCGTTGGGAGAGCGTGCATCCCCGGCTCAGTGCCGAAGATCACTTTGATCCGTTGGTCAGGGTCAATGCGCTTGCAGAACTTGCGGTGCCGTCGACCATTGGTGTCAGGCTGCGTCGCGAAGTGCTAGCCCGTATCCCAGGGGGCGACAACCTCTGTTGTTCGGACCTGGCATTGATTGCCAGTGCAAACGAGTCCGCGGAGCGTGACGCCTCGCTGGTGCGCTTGACCGGGTTGATCGAGCCACTTTGCTCGGCGGATCTCATGCGCGGGTTGGGCGTGCTGAAGCGCCTTAAAAAGCTGTTGGTCGATATCGGTCAGTGCCTGGATGAAAAGACCGGCCTGGACGCGGTTTCGCCGCTGCATTCCATGGTGCTGCTCCTGCAGCAATGGATTCAGGTCGTTGACAGCCGGTTGCGTAACACGGCCCAGGCAGTGGCCATTGAGCGACTGGAGGAGCGACCGACGCCACCGCCGGTGGTTTACCAACACGCAGGGTTAATAGCGTTTTCCTCGCGAGAGGAGGTGGTCGTCGCGCTTGAGGCGATCGAGGCGTATTACAGCCGTCATGAGCCCAGCAGTCCGATCCCCATGTTGGTCCGCAGAGTACGCCGGCTCGCGGGAAAAGAGTTTCTGGAAATAATCGCCGAACTTGCACCGTCAAGTGTTGGCGAGATGCGCGCGTTGGCGGGTGAACAGGAAGATTGAGGGTTTAAGGTTTCTATTTGAGGGGGTGTCATGTCGAGTAATAGTGGGCAAAAGTTTATTGGTCGTAACCGCGCGCCGCGGGTTCAGATCGACTACGACGTCGAACTCTACGGTGCTGAGAAAACAGTAGAAATTCCTTTTGTGAACGGTGTATTGACGGATTTGTCGGGTGCCAATACTGCGCACTTGCCGTCCGTGGCCGATCGGAAGTTTCTGGAAATTGATATTGATAACTTCGATGAGCGCATGAATGCCATTGCGCCGTCGTTGAAGTTTGCAGTCAAGAATGAACTGACCGGCGAAGGCCAGCTGTCCATTGCCCTGGATATCAAGAGCATGGACGACTTCAGCCCGGGCGCTATCGCACGCAATGTCGAACCCCTCAGCAAGTTGTTGGAGGCGCGCAATCAGCTCTCCAACCTCTTGACCTACATGGATGGCAAGAGTGGCGCTGAGCAACTGGTCGCGCAGTTGCTCCAGGACCCTGCGCTCATGAGTTCGCTGCTGGCGCAAGCGAAGTCTCCTGCCCAAACCACTGAATGAGGTAAGCCGCCATGGCTGCAACTGAACAGATACAGGTCGCTGACAGTCAGCTGACTACCGATGCTCCCGATAGTTTCGGCAGCCTGCTGCAACGCGAGTTCAAGCCGCGCAGTGAGCGGGCCAGTGAAGCGCTGCACGCTGCGGTGCACACCCTGGCTGAGCAGGCACTGAGCGCATCGCACCTGATTGCGGACGACACGCTGAGCACCATTGAGGCGCTTATCGCCGCGATCGACAGCAAGTTGTCGAGCCAGATCAATGCGATCTTGCACCACGACGACTTCCAGAAGCTCGAAGCGTCCTGGCGCGGTTTGCATTATTTGGTCAGCAATACGGAAACCGACGAGAAACTGAAGATTCGCTTCTTCAACGTCTCCAAGGGCGATCTGGCCCGTGAACTGAAAAAGTTCAAAGGCGCGGCCTGGGACCAAAGCCCGTTGTTCAAGAAGATCTATGAGCACGAGTACGGCCAGTTTGGTGGCGAGCCCTTCGGTGTACTGATTGCCGACTACTACTTTGACAACAGCCCGCCGGATGTCGAGCTGCTGTCGTCCATGGCCAAGATCGCGGCGGCAGCCCATGCGCCATTGATCAGCGCTGCCGACCCAGGCGCGCTGCTGATGGACTCGTGGCAAGAGCTGGCCAACCCACGTGACTTGAGCAAGATCTTCCAGACCCCTGAGCATGCGGCGTGGCGCAACCTGCGCAGCTCCGAAGACTCGCGCTACGTGGGCCTGACACTGCCGCGTTTCCTCGGGCGTATTCCTTACGGCGCGAAAACCGCGCCGGTGGAAAATTTCAACTTTGAAGAAGTGACCCAGGGTGACGCCAGCAACTACCTCTGGGTCAATGCGGCTTATGCCATGGGCTTGAACATCAACCAGTCGTTCAAGCAGTTTGGTTGGTGCTCGCAGATCCGCGGTATCGAGTCGGGTGGTGCAATCAGCGGGCTTCCCGTGCACACCTACCCGAGCGAAGACGGTGGTGTTGACATGACCTGCCCAACCGAGATCGCCATCAGTGATCGTCGCGAGCTGGAACTGGCGAACAACGGTTTCATGCCGCTGGTGCATTGCAAGAACACGTCGGTAGCGGCGTTTATCGGGGCGCAGTCGCTGCATAGCCCGCAGCAGTACGACGACCCCGATGCAACCTCGAACGCGCAATTGGCCGCGCGCTTGCCTTACCTGTTTGCCACCTGCCGTTTTGCCCATTACTTGAAGTGCATCGTGCGCGACAAGATTGGTTCGTTCAAAGAACGTGCGGATTTAGAGCTCTGGCTTAACAGTTGGATCATGCGCTATGTCGATCTGAACCCGGCAACGGCGACGGATATCGATAAAGCGCGCAAGCCGCTGGCGGCTGCGGAAGTTATGGTCGAAGAGGACGCGGCGAATCCAGGGTTTTATCGGGCCAAGTTTTTCTTGCGTCCGCACTACCAGCTGGAAGGCCTGACGGTTTCATTGCGCCTGGTTTCGAAGTTGCCATCTGTAAAAGCGTGAAATACTCACTATTTTATATGCTAGGAGAAATACATGATTTTGGTAAAATTTGAGCCGGAGATTAAAGGGACTTCCACCGTCAAGGGTTATGAAGATTGGATTGTCTTCGAATCGTACGCTATTAATTCCGCACGACACATTCAAGTGCATGGGAATGATCGTGATGTTAGTAATGCCCATGTTTCTGAGCTGATGCTGACAAAGGGAGCGGATAAGACGTCGCCGGAGTTTTTTATTCAAGCGAAAATTGGTACGGCGTTCACTAAGGCTACTATAGTAAGTTTGCACGCCGCAGGGTCAAATAAAACGCTGCAGAAAATGGTGTCGCTTGAGTTGGGCGATCCAATCGTTAGCTCTTATTCTACGCAAGGCTCAAGTGGTAATCGTCCGTCGGAACACATTACGCTGAATTTTTCAGAGATCAAATACGAGTACCATTATTTTGATGGTGGGGTGAAAAAAGGCTTCGTGGAAAAATCGTACGACTTAATTAGTAACAGCGCACCAGCTGCGTAACAGCACGGTCGGCATAGCCAAGGTGAACGCTGATTGGGGTTCACCTTGAGCGTGTTGTATCGATTCTGTTGTGTTTCCAGTTAATCGTGACCGATCAGGTTTACCCATGAAGAGCTGCGCCCATACCTTGCTGGAGCGTTTAAGCGTGAACTTCCATGCTGTGGCTTCCCCGAACGCCACAGCAAGCAAGGATGGGCAACTGTCCCGTTTACGCGAAGATCTGAGCACGCTGCTAAATACCCGTGGGCTTGTCAGCACACTGGACCTCAGCCAAGCGCCTTACGTCGCTCGCTCTGTACTGAACTACGGGATTGACAGCATTGCGGGCGAGACACTCTCCAGTTTTTCTCCGGAGGCTCTGGTGAAGCGTATTCATCAGGCCATTCTGGCCTACGAGCCAAGGGTGATTCGCCACAGCTTGCAGGTTTCCTGGATAAGCCGCACCGAAGCGCCCCTGTTCGAAATACAGATGGTCATCGAGGGGCAACTGCGCGATGCAGAGGTCGCTCACCCGTTCACCTTTCGCTCCATCTGGAATACCCAAAGTGGTGCGGTACACCTCGATACAGCACCGTTCAGGGGGCGGCATGGATGAGCGACTGTTGCGCTTGTACGAGCGCGAATTGCAGTTCCTGCGAGAAGGGGCTGCCGAATTTGCCAAGGCCTACCCCAAGGTGGCAAGCCACATTGGCCTGGACACCCAACACAGCCACGACCCCAGTGTGGAGCGTCTGCTCGAGGGGCTGGGCTTCCTGACGGCCCGCATTCAACTGCAGATGGCGTCGGAGTTTCCGCAGTTCACCGGCAACCTGCTGGAGCAGCTCCAGCCTCAATCGTTAATGCCACTGCCGTCCATGGCGGTGGTGCAGTTCACGCCGGACAAACATCAGGGCAGCCTGCTCAATGGCTTCTGCCTGCCCGCCAGTACCGCGTTGAGCGCGGTTGCCGAGCTTGACGGGCGCACCGTGCGGTGTGAGTGGCGTAGTACTCAGCCGGTCACCTTGTGGCCGGTGCAGATCGAGTCTGCCGACTACCTTGCCAGTACCAGCCTGCTATCAGGGTTGCCTGCCAGGTTTACCGGCCAGGCGCACTCGGTGTTGCGGCTGCGCTTGCGAACCACCACGGGCGTCACGTTCAAGCAGATTGCTCTGGACGCGCTGTGCGTTTACTTGAGTGGGGCAGGGGCGCTGGCGGTTCACGAAGCGCTGCTCTCGCGTGCAGTCGGTGTGCTTGCAAGGCCGTCTGAGGACACCCCGGCGTGGTGCGAATTCATTGAGCCCGCGTGCATCACCCAGGCCAATCTTGAAGGCGCGCCTGACACACAGGAACCCTTGCGTGGCGTCAGCGGGCACGCCGGCTTTGCGCTGCTCAGGCGTTTTCTGGCGTTTCCCGAAGGGCAGCGCTTTATCAACCTGTCCGGGTTGGGCCCCGCAGTACGCCGGTGCGATGGTGAGCACCTGGAACTGCTGATCGTGTTGGCGCCGTTGTCCAATCAGCTGCCCGCCGGGCTCGATGGTTCGATGTTCAATCTGTTCTGTGCGCCGGTGCAGAACCTGTTCCAGAAACGTACTGATCGCATCAACGTGTTGCACCATCGGCCGGAGATTCCTGTGCTGGTCGACCAGGCGAACCCCTTGAACCACGAAGTTCATCAGGTGCTGGAGGTGCACGGCTACTTTAGCGGCAGCCGCGAGCGCCAGCGCTTTGTGCCATTGTATTCGCCGCAGGCGCGGGCAACCGACGCAGCCGGCACCGGCTTTTTCCAGGTACACCGGGCGCCCAGCCGCCCGCGCTCGGCTGCCCTGCATGGCAAGCCGTCTTATGCGGGCAGCGACCTGTCGATTGCCCTGGTAGACTCTCAGCACCCGCCGTATCGACCGGACCTGCATCAACTGGCGGCTGAAGTGCTCTGCTCAAACCGCGACCTGCCGTTGCACATTGGCTTTGGCAAGGGCAATACCGATTTTGTCCTGGATGTCAGTGCGCCCGTGCTGGCCATTCGCAGGCTGGCCGGCCCGTCGACGCCGCTCGCTGTGCCGGTTTCGGGCGAGGGGCCCTGGCAGGCAATTCAGCATTTGTCGCGTAACTACCTGCCACTGGCCAATGACGATGGACAGGCCGGGGCGCAGGCGTTGCGCGAACTGCTATCGCTTTACATCGCCCCGGATGATGCGGTGCTGCAGCGCCTGCTTGAAGGCATCGTTTCCTTGCGCGCCACCGTGCTGACGCAGCGCTTGCCCGGCAGCGGGCCGGTAGCGTTCGGCCGTGGCTTGCAACTGCATCTGACCCTCGATGATGCCGCGTGCGAGGGCATTGGTACTGTTGCTTTCGGTGCGGTGCTGGATGTCTTTTTCGCCCGCTATGCGGCCATCAATGCGTTTACCCAGACCGTGCTGTACACCGTGGGACGCGGGATGATCATGCGTTGGCCGGTGAGGAGTAGCCAATGCATGACCCTGTGAGCCCTTGGGAGCAACTGCAGCGTCAGGCCTGGCGTTTCGATTTTTTCAGCGCGTTGCGCTGCCTGGATGCGCTCGACCCGCAGCGCCCGCGCCTGGGCACGTCGGAACACCTGCGAGAGGATCTACTGCGCCTGGGCCAGGCGGTGTCACTGGCCTTCGAGCCGGCCATGCTGCGCAACCTGCAACTGCGCGAGGGGCTGCCGCCACAGTTGCGGGTGACCTTTTTTGGCCTGACCGGGGTCAATGGCCCGATGCCGTTGCCCTTCAGTGAAGAGGCCTTGTCCCGCCAGATCAACCACAACGACGGAACACTGGCCAGTTTTCTGGACATCTTTCACCACCGCCTGCTGTGCCTGTTGTATCGCAGCTGGGCGATGGCGCGCCCGGTCGTCTGCGCAGACCGACCAAGCCAGGACCGTTTTTCCGAGTATGTGCAAGCGTTCGTTCCGCACAGCGAACGCTATTACGCCAGCCAATACCTCGACCAGCGACGCAGTGCCGAGGGCCTGCTGGGTGTGTTACGCGATCACCTGCAGGTGCCCGTCACCCTGCATCAATGGCATGGGCGCTGGAGTGCATTGGCGCCGACAGATCAACTGCAGTTGGGCGCTGGCACCGAGGCCGCGCAACTGGGGCGCAGTTCCTTGCTCGGGCGCAGGGCGTGGAATGTCCAGCACAGCGTTCGCGTGACACTCGGGCCGCTGTCGCTGGCCGATATGACACGCTTCTTGCCTGGCTCCGAGGCGTTGCGCGACCTGGCACGGCTGGTGGATGACTACCTGGGCTGCGGCTTTGAGTGGGATGTGCAACTGCTGCTCGCACCGAGTGCCAATACGCCGATGCGTCTGGGGGGCAATCTATCCCTTGGCCTGACCTCCTGGTTGTCCAGCAGCCGCCCCGCGACTCAACCACGAGCCTGTGTTCTGACCCCGGCTCGTCTTCAATGACTACAACAGGAACTGCGCCATGACTGACATCAGCCGCGCCAAGCTTTTTGGAAAGCTCGACACCTTGGCTTACCAGGCGATGGAGTCCGCCACAACCTTGTGCCGGGTACGAGGCAACCCTTACGTTGAGCTGGTGCATTGGTTCCAGCTGGTGCTGCAACAGCCAGACTCCGACCTGCGACGCATCAACGAGCGCTTCGGCCTGAACGCGGGCACGCTTTCCAGCGATTTGATCAGCGCCCTCGACCGCTTGCCCGCGCAGGCGGCCTCGGTCGTCGACCTTTCCGCTCAGCTGGACGAAGCCATGGAGCGCGGCTGGTTGTATGGGGCGCTGCAACTGGATGCGAGCAGAATTCGCAGCGGTCACTTGTTGCTCGGTGTGCTGGGCACGGGAAGCTTGCGGCATACCTTGTTCGCAATGTCCCGAGAGTTCGAGAAGATCAATCGTGAGACGCTGCTCGAACAGTTCCACGAAATTGTCCAGCGTTCACCTGAGCAGCCCGTGCTACCCGGTGACGGGGCACCAGCGGACCAGCCCCGTGAAGCATCCAGCACATTGCAGCGTTACACCAGCGACCTCACCGAGCAGGCACGGCTTGGCAACCTCGACCCGGTGCTGGGGCGCAATGAGGAGGTGCGTCAACTCATCGACATTTTGATGCGTCGGCGTCAGAACAACCCATTGCTGGCCGGTGAGGCAGGCGTTGGGAAAACCGCTGTGGTCGAGGGCTTTGCCCAGCGAATCGTCGCCGGTGACGTGCCCGAAGCGTTCCTCGGGGCCCGCGTGCTGGCGCTGGATATCGGCTTGTTGCAGGCCGGTGCCAGCGTCAAGGGCGAGTTCGAGCAGCGCCTGCGCCAGGTGGTCGACGAGGTGCAGGCGGCCACGCAACCGACACTCTTGTTCATCGACGAAGTGCATACCCTGGTTGGCGCAGGTGGTCAGGCCGGTACCGGTGACGCGGCCAACCTGCTCAAGCCGATGCTGGCGCGGGGCAAACTGCGTACGATCGGCGCCACGACCTGGAGCGAGTATAAAAAGCACATCGAGAAGGACCCCGCGCTCAAGCGACGTTTTCAGGTGCTGCGGGTAGACGAACCGAGCCCCGAGGTTGCGATCATCATGTTGCGCAGTGTGCTGCCCACGTTGCAGCGTCACCATCGGGTGCAGATCCTCGATGAGGCGGTGGTGGCTGCCGTCCACCTGTCACACCGTTATCTGCCCGATCGCCAACTCCCGGATAAAGCCATCAGCCTGCTCGACACCGCCTGTGCGCGGGTTGGCATCAGTCAGCAAGCGATGCCCGCACAACTGGCTGACAGCCGCGAGCGCATTGCAAACCTGCGCGCTGAAAAAGTGGTGGTGCAAACGGAACAGGCCATTGGCCTGCTCGACCCTGAGCGTCTGCAACGCCTTTCGCAGCAACTGCGCGATGAACAGCAGTACAGCGCTGAGCTGGAAAAGCGCTGGCAGGCGCAAACTGCTTGGGTCGGCGAGATCCAGCAGTTGCGCGAACGCCTCTGCACCGAGCACCTCGCGCCAAGCGCGGAGCAGGCTGAACTGCAGGCCGCCTTTCTGGAGCGCACCGAAGCGTTGCAGCAGCGCTTGCACGCCGCCCAGTCTGAAGCGCCTGCCCTGGTACTGACGGATGTCGATGCGCAGTCGGTGGCCAGCGTGCTGCAAGGTTGGACCGGCATTCCGTTGGGCACCCTGCAGCGTAATGAAATTGAAACCATCCTCAACCTCGCCGAGCGCCTGGGTGAGCGTGTCATTGGCCAATCCCATGCGATGGAAGCGATTGCCCGTCGTATTCAAACCTCCCGTGCCGGGCTCGATCACCCGGGCAAACCGGTAGGGGTGTTCCTGCTTGCCGGCCCTTCTGGCGTAGGCAAGACGGAAAACGCCCTGGCCCTGGCGGAACTGCTGTATGGCGGTGAGCACAACCTGGTAACGATCAACATGAGCGAGTACCAGGAGCCCCACACGGTTGCTTCGCTCAAGGGCGCGCCGCCGGGTTATGTCGGTTACGGTGAAGGCGGTGTCTTGACCGAGGCGGTGCGCCGTCGGCCGCACTGCGTGATCCTGCTCGACGAGATTGAAAAGGCTCACCCCGACGTCCATGAAGTGTTCTTCCAGGTGTTCGACAAGGGCTGGATGGAAGACGGCGAGGGCCAGGTCATCGATTTTCGCAATACCTTGATCCTGATGACTACCAACGTGGGCTCCGAAGTGCTGTTCAACCGGCAAGGCACCGAGACGGACCAAGACCTTGAACAGCGGCTCAAGCCGGAACTGCTACGCGTGTTCCCGCCCGCGCTGCTCGGTCGCCTTGTTGCCATTCCGTACTTTGCGCTCAACGACAACATGTTGGCCCGTATTGTCGAGTTGCAACTAAAGCGCGTCGCCGCACGCGTAGAACAGCGTTATCAGGTACCGCTGCACTATGACGCGGTATTGGTGGACTATATCGTCAGCCAGTGCACCGATATACACAGTGGCGGGCGCATGGTTGATTCCATTTTGACGAATGGGCTTTTACCGCAGCTCAGTCGCGCATTCTTGCTGGGCGAAATAAATCAAACCGTGCCTCAACGGGTCAGTTTATCGGTTGGCGATGCAGGGATTATTTACGAGTTTGCCAATGACTAAGGCCTTTTTTAGTCGACAGTCCCCGTTTTAAGGCGCGCGGTTCAGGCCACAGAGGCTGCTTCGCTACAGCACGGTTTAAAACAATACGGTTTAACGCAGCGCGCCTGTTAGCTATGTGGGCGCGAGGTGTTTGCTTGTTTCGCGTAATGGCAAATGAGTTTGGTGGGTGAATAGATGAAATGGGTGTGCGGTCAAACCATTGGGCTGAATAAAACGCTGTCTGAAAATCCTTCGTACCTCTCGGATTTTTCCTATTTAACGCTTCGTGGTTTTGGCCAAAATACCGCTTCACGTTTTCATCGGTGTCGGTTGCCGCATAACGTAACCAATTATTCAGCGGAGGGGCTGCTGTGCCAGAACAAGTTGTAATGGGGGCGTTGTTACGGTGTTCATTCGGGGCCGCGCCTGCGAACTTGGCTGTACTGCCGGTAAACCGCTACAACGTTGAAGGCCAGCCCGCCGCCAACATCATGGACCACAAGCCGATGGTCAACATCGCCCCGTTCGGCGTGTGTTCGTCGATGGCCAATCCGACGGTCTCCGCCGCGACGTCTGCGGCAATGGGGGTACTGACCCCAATGCCCTGTGTGCCGGCAACGGCCTCGCCCTGGACACCCGGCGCTGCCAAGACCCATCTCGCGGGGCAACCGGCGCTGCATAGCCAATCCACCTGCCTGTGCAACTGGGGGGGCGTGATCAAGATCGTTCAGCCCGGTACCCGTAAAACGATGATTGCCTGAGGGGCTGCACGTGACTAGCGCTTCTGCAAAACACGCCCCTACCTCCTGCTCCTTCGCCGGGCCGCCAGGTTCCACTGCGTTGTTGTTCGCCGGCCTGGACGGTAGCGAGGGGCTGAGCCAGTTGTTTGAATACACGGTCAAGGCCCTGAGCCCGGAGGGCGAACTGAAGGCCGATGATTGGCTGGGCCAGCCCCTGGTCGTCGAGCTCCCGTACGACTTTCAAGCGCCTGCACGTGTCCTGCACGCGCACATCTGTGGTTTCCGCCGTGTGGCGGATCAGGGCCAACTGCCGTGCTATGAGTTTTTACTGCGCCCCTGGTTATGGTTTGCAACCTGTGCGAGCAACAGCCGGATTTTTCAAAGCAAGTCGGTGCCTGAGGTGCTCAAGGAGGTATTGAGCGTATACCCGGGAAACCTGGACTGCGTGCCCCTTGAGCAGTACCCGGCGCTGGAATACTGCGTGCAGTTCGGTGAGAGCGATTTCGCCTTTGTCAGCCGCCTGATGGAGGAGGCCGGGCTTTACTACTTTTTCCGGCACACCGCTGAAGGGCACTGCCTGGTGATCACCGATTCAATGAGTGAACACACGCTGCTTGAAGGTGATCATCGGTTTGAACTGGGTGGAGGGCAGCCCGAGCTGTTCAATCGCTTTTCGGCGTGGGTGCCGGAGCAGGTGTTGTGCAGTGGTCGAGTGCGTGCCACCGACTTCGATTTCACCAAGGCCAACACCCGCGAAGCCAGCGTGCTCAGCGCCGATGCCTCGGTGGTCATGGCGCATGATCAGGCCACTTATGAACACTACCACTACCCAGGGCACTTCAATGACGTCACTGCGGGTGAGGCGGCGACCAAGGTTCGGGTACAGGCGCTGAATGCCGAACAGCAGCGCATCCGCGCAGCAGGGTGTGCACCGTATCTTCTGCCCGGGGCCTGCTTCACCCTTGAGGGGCATCCCGAGCACAACCAGAACACGCAGTACCTGATCGTCCAGGCACAGCTTCAGGCAACCTGTGTGACCTCGACCTACGGCGTCAGTGGCCCACGTTTCAGTTGTCAGGTCGTGGCGATCCGCAGCGATGGTTGCTACCGCGCCGAACTCAAGACGCCACGGCCAAAGATCGTTGGTCCGCAGACCGCGTTCGTCGTCGGCAAGGAGGGCGAGCCGCTGTGGGTCGACGAATTCGGGCGGATCAAGGTGCAGTTCCACTGGGACCGTAGCGACCAGCGCAACGAGAACTGCTCATGCTGGGTGCGTGTCGCGCAACCCCTGGCCGGGCAGCGCTGGGGGGCGGTTTTCCTGCCACGGGTAGGCCAAGAGGTCGTGGTGGAATTTCTCGACGGCAATCCTGACCGTCCGCTGGTGACCGGGAGCCTCTACAACGGCGGCATGCGGCCACCCTACGCGTTACCCGCGCAGGTCGCTCGCAGTGGCATCAAGAGCCAGTCGCTGGGTGCCGAGGATGTCTACAACGAACTGCGTTTCGAGGACAAGGGCGGCGCCGAGCAGTTGTTGTTCCATGCCGGGCGCAACCAGGACATCACGGTGCGTAACGATGCCTTTGAACACATCGGCAACGACATACACCTCAAGGTAGGCGGCAACGCTTACCGCCAGGTGATGAAAGACGCCCACGAGCACATCGACGGTGACCTTAACGCTCGGGTCAGCGCGGACTACTCGCTTGATGTCGGTGGCGACCAGGCCTGTGCGATCAACGGCAGTTGCTCGCTCGAGGTGGGCGCTGATCAGCAGGTCAAGTTGGGCGGCGCGCATTCACTGGACATCGGCGCAGACAGCGATACCAAGGTTGGCGGCAAGTTCAAGCTCGGTGCCAGCAGTGTCGACGTCAAGGGCAGCCAGACGATCACCCTTGAAGCGGGCCAGACGCTGGTGCTCAAGGCCGGTTCCAGCACGGTGGAGTTGGGCCCCAAGGGGGTTTCGATCAATGGCGCGATGGTGGCCATCGACGGCAAGGGCAAGGTCGATATCAACGGGGGCGGCGAGGGTAGCTCGGCGTCCGCAGAGGCGCCGTCACCCAAACAACCGCAAAAACCGAAAAAAACCAAAGCCCCCAAGGAGGCTGATGATGGCCGCGACTAACACCATTGCACAGGTCCCGCGCACGGTGCTGCGTGGCACATTGCTGATGGCCCTGGGATTGCTGCAGGGCTGCCAGGCATTTGGCTGGTTTCAGGCGCCTGCGCCACTCGACCCGAAAAAGCGCGTGGACATTGTGGCGGCGCTCGATGTCAATCCGAACCTCTTCGGTCGTCCGTCTCCTGTGTTGCTCACGTTCTACCAACTGAGCGATGCCACAACCTTCCTCAAGGCGGACCTGTCACGTCTTGAGCATGCCAATGAGTCGTCGGCCGATGCGACCTGGCTCGTGCGCGAGACGTTTCAGTTAAGCCCTGGCGAACGGCGCGAACACCTTTTCGTACCCCATCCGCAGATGCGCCTGGTGGGCGTGGTAGCGGAGTACCGCGACCTGGATAACGCTCAATGGCGCGCGGTAGATGTCTTTCAAGCCCAAAGCCCCGAGGTACTGAAGGTGAACCTGGCGCGGGACAGGGTATCGGTTCAGGCCATTCCACTAGCAGAGGGCTTAACACATGCTCAGCAATGACGGCGTTGTCTGGTCGGAAGGCATGTTCCTCCAGCCGCAGCATTTCCAACAGCAACAACGCCACGTGCAGGCGCAGTTGGTTCAAGGGTTGCAAGCGGTACAGGCTAACGTCTGGGGGTTCAGCGCATTGAAACTCGACCCGGCGCAGTTGCTCCTGGGGCGAATCCAGTTGCTCGAGTGTGCAGGTGTTCTACCCGATGGCACGCTGTTCAGCCTCGATAGCCAAGGCCTGGCGCAGGCCGGCTTTGTGGTCCCTGAGGGTGCACGCGGGCTGGACGTGGTATTGGCCTTGCCCAGAGCGGGCGCTGCACACATTGACGTCGAGCACGCGTCTGCCGCCGACAGCCTGTCGCGCTACCATCAGCTGGAGGCCACGGTGCAGGACAGCACCGCCGAGGGTGCCGCAGAGGCGACCTTGCAGCTTGCCCGGCTCAACCTGCGCCTGGCACGTCGGCAGGACGTCGAGCAGTCACATGTGTACCTGGATGTCGCCCGGGTGCTTGAACGCAGTTCTGGTGGCCAGGTCAGCCTGGATGAGGCCTTCATCGCACCGGTTCTGAACTGGCGCCTGGCGCCGCGGCTGGCTGCATTTGTGGATGACTTCCTCGGCCGTGTTCGGCAGCGGGGCTACATGTTGGCGACCAACATGGGCGTACCAGGGCTGGGCGGAATCGCCGAGGTCCATCATTTTCTGATGCTGCAGACGATCAACCGAGCCGAGCCGATGCTCGCCCACCTGGCCAGCTACCCATGCTTGCACCCCGAGGTCCTGTTCCGTGAGTTGGTCGCCCTGGCCGGTGAGTTGGCGATTTTCTCTGAAACCAGCAAGCGGCCAAAGTCCTATCCGGTGTACCGGCATGATCGGCTCGCCGACAGCTTCGACCCCGTCATGATCGACCTGGCTCATATCCTCAGTGCGCAGGCCGGAACCGATGTAGTGCCCCTGGCCTTGAATGAGCGTGAACACGGTATTCGTGTTGCCGCCGTGCTCGACACCAGCCTGTATGGCAGCGCCCGCTTTGTACTGGCAGTGCGTGCGCAAGTGCCGGATGACGAACTGCGCAAGGTGTTTCCGACGTGCCTGAAGGTCGGGCCAAGCGAACGCGTTGCCGACCTCGTCGACCTGCAGCTACCCGGAATCAACGTCTGTGTTCTGCCGGCCGCGCCGCGTGAACTGCCGTACTACGCAGGCTTCAGCTACTTCGAGCTTCAGCGCGACAACCCGTTGTGGCAGGCACTTGGCAGCAGCGCCGGTTTCGGCCTGCATGTGGCCGGTGATTTTCCGGGCTTGCAACTGGCCTTCTGGGCGATCAAGGAGCCTCAATGAAACGCCGTTTCTGGACCCCTCTTGCAAACATCAAGGCGCGCTGGGGCGCGTCGGCGTTGCCGGCCCCGACAGCGCGGCCACATGACGCCTTGCCCGCGCTGAGCAGCGAAGGGCTTGGGCTGCATGCCAGTGACCTGCTGTATGAGGTCGTGCTGCTGCGCAGCCTTGAGCAGGCGCCCGACCTTGATGATCTGCGCGCCCATCTGGTCACCCAGATGCGTACGTTCCATCGAAAGGCGGTGGACGATCGCGTACCGGTCAGCCTGGTTGAGCGCGCCCAGTATGCGATGTGTACGCTGCTCGATGAAACCATCTCCAGTGCTGAATGGGGCAGGGGAGAGTGGTCGAAACACAGCCTGCTGATGATCTTCCATGGTCAGACCTCGGGAGGAGACGGCTTTTTTGGCTACCTCGATGCAGCAGAGCTCAAGCCTGAGGAAAACCTCCCGCTGCTGGAGGTGATGTACCTGTGCCTGGCCCTTGGCCTGGAGGGCCGCTACCGCATTCAAAGTGAAGGGCGCGCCGCGCTTGCGCTGCGGCGTAACCACCTGTTCGAAACGATTCGCATGCAACGCGGCTACCTGCCCACGGTCAGCCCGGATGAGCAGGTGCGTGGCTGGCGTCATGACTACTTCAGCCGTCGTCGTTATGTCTGGTGGGGGTGTGGGGCGTTGCTGGTGATGCTGGCGGCCGGCTTGGCCTATCACCTGGAAAACCGTTCCTACCAAACCCTGGTGCGGTTGCAGGCACTGGAGCAGGCACCGCTGAACACCTTGGCGCAGCAACTGGCCCTGGCGCTTTCCGCAGACGTACGGGCCGGTCGCCTGTACCTGCTTGAAGACGGCCTTGGCGTGCGCATCACGATCAGTTCCTCCGGCTTGTTTGCTGCCGGCGGTAGTGAAGTGGCGTCGCTCTACGAGCCTGTATTGAAGCGTATTGCCGCTGCACTGGAGCAGTGGCCGGTGCACATCAAGGTGATTGGCCACAGTGACGACACGCCGGTGGCGACCCGCTTGATTTCCAATCAGGCATTGTCGCTGGCCCGTGCCGAGACCGTGCTTCGCGCGCTGGTGGGCAATGACATTGACCCTCTGCGCTATACCGCCGAGGGGCGTGGTGAGCTTGAACCGTTGTTCGCCAATGACAGCCCGGATAACCGTGCCCGAAACCGTCGCGTGGAAATTTTCGCCTATCCCACGCAAGGCTGACTGAGACGGCATTCCCCCACACCTTTTACTTGCGGATGTTGCTGCCATGCTTCTGCGCGCCATGAAAACCCTGCTGTTCGCCTGTTCGGCGCTGCTGGGCCTTGTAGTTATGATGTACCTGGTCCTGATGCATGGCCAGCGTCTGGCAGTCGATGGTTACGCACCCTTGGCCAGCGTGGCTAGCCGTCTGCTGCTCTGCGCCGGGCTTTCGGTTCTGGCACTGGTGCTATGGCTGCGCCGGCGTCGGCGCACAAAGGAAACCGATCCAGCGCCTTTGGCCGACGCCGCGCCGCAGGAGGCCTGTTCGGATCGGGAACGGCTGCTGCGCGAGCGGCTGCAGGCCTGGTTTCAACGCGCCAGGGGCAGGTTGCCGGGGTTCTTGCTGATCGGCCCGCCCGGGCTGGACAAGGGCCCGTTGCTTGGCCTGAGCGGCAACGCCAACGACGACCTGCGCTGCGCCACGGTGAGCGGTTTCGCCCTGTTCGATATCAACGGCAGCCTGCTGAGCCCGTCTCAACCTGAGCAGGCACGGCTGTGGCGTCTGTTGCTTGATGAGCTCAAACAGGCTGAGGTTGGCGGCACACTGCCGCGCGGAATCCTGCTGGTGCTATCGGCGCTGCAGTTACACAAAGCGAGCGTCGCCGAACGCGATCAGTTGGCACTGATGCTCCGTGCGCGCCTTGAAGAACTGGCCAGTCGCTTTGGTAACGCGCTGTCGGTGCAGGTGATCGTCAGCGGTTGTGAGCAACTGCCCGGGTACACGGAGTCGCTGGCGTGGCTGGCGGCAGACCGGCGTGAATTGAGCCTGGCGTTTGCGCCTGCCCTGCGTAACCGAGACCTGCTCGCGACCTTAGGCCCGCGCATGAGGGCGCTGATTGCCGACCTGCACAGCACCGCGCTCGAGCGTCTTCAGCGCGAGCCGGATGTTCAGGTGCGCTCCATGCTGTTCGGCTTCACGCCGATGTGGCGCGTCCTCTCCATAAGCCTGCAGGCGGTGCTGGAAACGGCCCTGGCCCAAGAACGCGGCATTGCCCAGGTCGCCCTGCAGTCGGTGCGTTTCAGTGCACAACCGGCCACGGTCGAATCGCCGGCCCCGGTCTTGTTGCGGGCGTTGCACACCTGTTGGCGCCCCGGCCGACTGCGCACGCCAATTCGCCAGGGGCTGGCATGGGGCCGGTCACGGGCACACGTTCTGGTGCCGGCAATCAGCCTGATGCTCGGCCTGCTGTTGCTCAGCCTGCACCGCGATCAGACCCGTCGCCTGGAACACGCCGATCAACAGATCGCCGCGTTACAGCAGGCGCCCCATCATGCCAACACCCCGGTGCTGGAGGGCGACACCCTGCTGCGGCTTGATCGGCTCGCCCACATGGCGCACACCCTCGACCAGGGCTGGTTGCCCTGGTCGACCGGTCGTCAATTGCAGTTGCATGCGGCGCAAGCCTATGCCCACGCCCTTGAACAGCAGGTGCTGGCCGATCTGCTGCAGCGTCTCGAAGATCGTATACGCCGTGCTCAAACCCTTAGCGAAGCAACACTGCGCCAGAGCCTGTCGTTGTACCTGATGCTTGGCGGTGAAGGGCGCTTTGATGCGCAAGCGCTGGGCGAGTGGTACGCCAGCGCCTTTCGCGACAGTGCCGGAAGCCCCCTGAGTGACGCGCAGCATCAGCAGTTTGACGAGCACCTGCAACGGTTGCTCAAACGCCTGGCACTGTCTACGCCACGGCAACTGGACCGCGGGCTCATCGAGCAGGCGCGCAACCAGCTGGCAACTGAACCTGTGGCCCACCGGTTGTACCGGCAGCTACTGGAGCAGGTGGATGATCGCACCTTGAGCGAATTCAGTATCGCCTCTGTACTGGGCGCGGGCGGCCTGTTGCTGTTCACCAAGCGCAGCGGAGAATCCCAGGCCCGTGGGGTACCGGGGCTTTACACCGTGGAGGGGCACCGGCGTTTTAGCGCACGCGTCGAGCCAATGCTGGCGCTAGCGCTTGTTCAAGAGCGACGCCTGATGGGGCAGGCTGAGGTGCTGAGCATCAAGCCCATCAAGGACGAGGTGCTAGCGCTCTACCATCAGGCCTATATCGAACAGTGGGAGGCGTTTTTCGACGACCTGCAAGTCAGCGGCCTGGATCAGTCCGAACATGTACCGCGCCGGTTGTTGCAACTGGCGCAACGCAACTCGCCGCTGCTGGAACTGTTGCACGCGGCGGCGCGCCACATCCAGCTATCGCCCGTATTGCCGTCCCACGGATTGCTGGAGCGCGCCCTGCAGAAAGGCGAGCACCTGCAGCAACGGGTTGGCCTGGCTCAACCGGTACCGGCGGTTACCCCGTTGCCTCATCCGGTCACCCAGCATTTCAAGCCCCTGCACCAATGGCTGGCGGCCGAGGCACCGGCGAGCACGTCCGAGCAGTTGCTGCTCGCCTTGAAAGACACCGCCTTGTTCATCGACGCCAGCCAACAGGGCGTGCGGCAGAAAGTGCCCATGGACGCCAGCGATTCGTTGCAACGCCTGAGGGAAGAGGTGGAGCAACTGCCCGCGCTGCTTCAACCCATGATGCTGGATATCGTTCAGGTCGGTCAGCAGCACGTGCAGCAACACACCCGACACGTGCTTGAGCGTGCATGGGCCAGCGATGTCGCGCCCCTCTGTGAGCGTGCGCTGAGCGGGCGTTACCCGTTCGACGGCGATTCAGACACCCAGGCGTCGCTGGACGATTTCAACCGGTTGTTTGCGGCTGACGGCGTGCTGCAGCGCTTTGTAGAGCAGCACCTGGACGGCCAGCTTGATACCCGGTCACGCCCCTGGCGCTTGAACGAGGGCGCCTCGGTGGGCGGCGTCAGTGCGCCACTGCTGGCCACCCTGGAGAACGCCGCACAGCTGCGCGACAGCTTTTTTCCGGCGGGCCAGCACCAGGCACAGCTGGCATTCGAACTCAGCCCGCTGATGATGAGCGAGCGCATCGCCCGTTTCACCCTGGACTACGACGGTGCGCGCTTGAACTACAGCCATGGGCCGCTGGGGTCGGCGCTGTTCGAATGGCCCGGCAAAGCCCTGGGCAGCGAAATCCGGGCCAGCGTGACACTGCTTGACGGCCGCACCCTCATCCGCAAAAGCACCGGGCCGTGGGCGTGGTTTCGCCTGATCGACCAGGCACGGCAAATCCCGACCGAAGATCCCGAGGCACGTCAGCTGGTGTTTGATTTCGAGGGCGAAGAAGTGCGCTTGCAGTTACGTGTGGGTCGTGCGGGTGCGCCGTTTGATAGTCAGGGGGTGAGGCGGTTTGATTGTGCAGTTGTTAATGCAGCGTTTGTGTCGATTAATACTTGATTGCTAAGTGCTGCATGAAAAAGTGTCGCAAACAACTTATGGCACAAGTCAGTAATGCAATGCAGTGCAATGGATGGATGTGGTTATTGGTGAATCCTAGGTGTGTGCGTGGGAGGCCGTGAATGGAGGTTTAATAGGTTTGTAGAGGTTGTTGTAATCCTTGAGCTAAATATGGAGGTGTACTATGAATAAGGTTGAGTTGCTGAAGCGATGGGAGACGAGTAAATTATGGCCGAGTCGGGCATTAATACATACATTGCGTCCACATTATCAGGAAGAAGATCCAGATCATCAAAAAACCAAACAAGCCAAACCAGACCCTCACAAAACTAGTCCGCTGATGACTCTGCCTGCAGAACATGTGTTTGCAACATGGGATATCATCAGTGCTACGCTTATTGATTTTAATCGCGTTGGGATTGTGGATGTGCTTAACCCGAGGCGGCGTAATTCGGCGGCCTCAAGGAGCAAGTGCAACACCTGATGTAAGGTGTTGCCATGTCTACCC
>JAEAMF010001131.1_pt1 | contig 22032 bp, 19 predicted proteins | sample 8958721 | NCBI WGS metagenome assembly JAEAMF01 (sample SAMN16933255, study PRJNA681124) | bioreactor sludge metagenome | isolation source: anaerobic bioreactor treating anionic surfactant - SDBS | place: India: Bengaluru | collected 2019-02-28
CTTTCATCAGGTACACGAAGCCCGTGTCCCCGTTGCCGGGCACGTAGGCCAGGTCGGTCCCGCCCTTCACCTTCTTGCCGTCTACGCCCAGCGGCACATCCGGCATACGGAACCAGGAGTCCTTCTGGATGTCATACTTCCAGAAGCCAGGGGTGTTGGCACCCTTGGTCATGTAAATCGAGGTCTCGCCGTCGGTTGTGGCGTTGCACCCTTTCTTCGGCGGCTTCGCCCTGCCGCCCTCGTCCGCGATGATCGGTGCCAGTGTCCGCCACGTGTCGGCGTACGGGTCGTAGGAGTAGAACTCCGTGCTCTTGTTGCCCTTGGCCACGTACACCACCGGCTTGGCGTCGGTCTTGGGCTGTGCCGTCACCAGCCAGCCGCCGTCTTTCACGGCCACCGCACCCGGCACGTGCTTGGTCATCTCGACCCAGCCCGGGTCCCACGGCGGACGTTCCGCCACCGTGAAGTCGAACGGGCCCTGCACGTCGTTGGCCGGCTCGATGTCGCCGACCAGTTTGGTCGTCGCCGTCACCTTGTAGGCGCCCACCGGCGTCGCGGTCCAGGAGTTCACCGCAAAGGTGAAGTCCCGGCTCTCGCCGACGCCCAGCGCCACGACCTCTTCTTCCTGCTGAAACGCCACGCCGTCGGTCATATCCTCGATCAGGACCTCGACCATGAACGTCTCGGCCACCTCACCGAGGTTCTCGACCGTCACCTGCGGGTAGACGACGTCGTTGAGCGTCAGCGTACCGGACGGCTCAAGAATCGCCGTGCAGGCCACGTCGTGAACGAACGGTGTTTCTACGGTCACCTCCAGGTCGACGTGGTTGTTGTTGGCATCCATGTCTTCGGTCAGCGTCACGTCCGCGTCCAGGGCGTAGACACCTTCCGTGGCGGTCCAGTCGTCGAGGTCAACGACCAGGAACCCCCCGGCCAGGATATCGATACCCTCGACAAAGTCGGTATACACCGGCACGTCCGTGCCGTCGTCAATCACAACGTCCACCCGGATTCCAGTCGCGTCCTCGTTGCCGAAGTTGTCGACGCGCACCTGGACCGGAACGGTCCCGGGCGCCTCGTTGGCGGTCGGCGACACGACGGTGATGCCGGCGTCGACCTTGCGGACGTGCAGAGCCAGCTCGACCAGGTCGTTGGCCGCTTCGGGGTCATAGTTCACGTCGACCAGCGCGTCGCAAGCGAAGTCGCCCGGATTCAGTGGCGGGTCGACGTTCGGAAAGAGAACGGTCCCGGTCGCGCCCGCGGGCACGGGCCCGCTCGAGGCGGTCTGGTCATAGACCAGCGCGTCCGTACCGTCATCGATGGTGAACTGAGTCTGGATGGCGGGAAGGTCGCGGAGGCCGCGGTTGCCAACCGTCACGCTCGGTGCGACCGGCTGTGCATTCCAATCCAGCGTCGCCGGCGGCGCGTCGATCGAGGTCAGCTCCGCGTCGTAGAACGCCAAGTGGCCGACCGATTGGATCGCCAGGTCAGCCGTGGCGTCACTGCCGACGCCGGGTACGGCCAAGAGCGCCCATACGGTGCCGCCAGTGGGGAGTTCCCAGTCGTTGCCGACGACGAAGGGCGCGGTCTGGTCGGCGCAGACGAAGCCGTCGACAGCGCCGTTCCAGCCGAAGGCGACGTAGTAGCCGTTGACTCCGGCCGGCACCGCAACCGGCGGCGTGAAGGTGATCGTATTCGTAGTCCAGGACGGGTACGTTGCGCCCGCCACCGTATGCAGCTGATTGTACAGCACAGCTCCCGGCGCGCCGCCCGTGCCGTCGGCAGCGTATATCTTGATGCGCTTCAGGGCGGTTGTGAGGTTCATCAGACTGACCTTGACTTCGGTCACCAGGAACGGCACTGCCCCCCCCGGCGCCGCGAACTTCACCGCATACTCGCCTAGATAGGGAGGAGTGACCTGGCGGTAACCGTTCTCGTACGTCCCGTCGTCGTGCTGCCATAGCCCGCTGGCTCCGCCCCAGTAGAGCGAACCGCCGGTGCCCCCGCTCATCTGGTCGTTCGCCGGATTCTCGTCCGGGGGTGAGGTCAACTCGGTCTTCATCACGATGGTGTACTTCTGCTCGACCTCGGGCACGGTGAAGTCCGGGAAGGTCGTCACCGGGAGTTCCTGGCCGGCATTCAGGGCGATGTTCCGGGTTTCGTTGTACACCTCGGCGTCGGTCGGGTCGGTGATGATGACCCGCACCGGAACCACAGCCTGGTTCGCCGTGCCGAAGTTCTTGACCTTGGGCTCGACCGGCATCAGGTCGCCGTAGCAGTACCAGGCACCGGCGGGCTCATTGATGCCGGTGACTCCGACGTCGTTGGTGATGCCACCGGGCGTATAGGTTATCCTGATGTCCCCGCGATTGCCCGTCAGGTACATCGTCGGCGTACCGTAGTCGTCCTCACCGTCCTTGGCACGACCCGAGGCGCTGTGGTACCGGTACCACTGGTTGTCGTACTCGTAGGCGCTGTACCCGTGGTTGTACGAGAACAACAGGTTATAGGTGTTGTTGTGGTTGAAGGTGGTTGTCAGTGTCAGGTCCAGCCAGCCGGATGTCGCGGGACGCGTGAGCGTGCCCAGGCCCCAGACCGACGTGCCCGGCGTCTCCCAGCTGGTGGTCGCGAATGTCGAGTAGCTTACGTCCGCCAGCCAGTGCTGGCTGTTGTTGAGCACGTTGGTGCCGTACCCGTCGCCGTAGAACGCGAACGCGGTTATGGTCCCACTGAAGTTGAGCTCGGAAGCCAGGTAGAGGTACTGGCTGCGGGCGTAGTTCCAGTACGCATTCCACGGCGGGTCATCATAGCTTGAGCCGTTACCGATGTACGAATAATCGTCAGTCGGCGGCTCTCCGCCCGGCCCACCGCGCCGACCCCGGACCGCATCCTCGGGGAGGTCCACCCAGCTACCTCGCACATCGCGCGCGTGCAGCCTCCCGGACACGAGCAGTGTATAGGTGCCGTCGTGGTTGTCGAACGTCTTCGAATTCTCGGCCCGCATTGAGACGACCTCGTCCGCCGGGCTGTAACCCCCGAACAGGCCTTCCGGGCTCCAGAGCGGCGGCATCTCGGTCAGGGCCGGCCGGGCTTGTTGCCCTATATCGGGCTTCGGCCCAACCGGGTTCGCCGGTCCGGCGAGTTGGGTGCGTAGTCCCTGGGCCGTTGCTGACTCGGTCGCGCCGGCGTAGGCCGCGCCACTGAGCAGTGCCAGCAGGACCACGAACACTGCGTATCCTTTTTCGGACATTAGACCTCCTTTGTGGTCTGTTTGCTCTGCGAAGGGTAACGACCCTTCCGGCCGCATAGCGGCCGACACCTCGGGCACATTACGGATGTAACCTGCTGGGACGGCATGATTGTATCCTCCCACCCCAGCTTGTCAAACGGTAGTTCTCCCACATCAGGCAGGACGGTAATTGACAGGCAATACCTCACGCTCGCCCGCTACTCGACCGGCACCATCTTGAACCGGCCGACACCGTCCGGCCCGCCGACTACGATGTAGTGAATCCCGCGACCGGCGACAAGGTCAACCTCGTGCACGCCGGCATCCAACCACCCGTCCCGCCGGCTCAGCCGTCTGCCGTCGGCGCTGAAGACGCCAATCGAGTACATCCCGGCGCAAGGGACATCCAACAACACCCGACCCCCGGTCAACGTCCCTCTGAGCCGGCAGAACTCCGCGCTCGGAGAACTGCGCGGCCCGGCTATACCCGGGGCCGGGCTTAAGAACTTGGCGGTGAGCACCTGGATACCGTCCGGCGACTCTACCGAGCCGGTATATACGGGGTTGTTGTCAGAACCGACGGCCACCCCGGCCGGGAGGCAGGTGCCCGATGCCAGGCTCTGGACAAGGTTAACAAACTGTCCCGACGCAGTGTACTTGGCCAGTCCGAAGGATACCACTCCCGCCCAGGCCAGGAGCACATCCCTCGAACTGTCGACCGCGATGTCGCCGGCAACATTGCCGATTCCGAAGACATACCTGAACCAGAGTGTTTCCCCGTCGGCGGCCATCCGCGCCAGGACCGGGCCGTGCAGTCCCTGCCCAAGGAAGTAGAACTCATCTCCGTCCGCTCCGGCCACGGCCGAGGTTGTCCGGGCCAGGGAATCGTCAATAACCCTGGTCCAGACAGTGTCGCCGAGACCAGTGAACTTCACCAGCGCGCCGGTGCTGCCGAGCGTGTCCGACAGGTCCACGGCGGCGATGACCTCGCCGGCGCCGGTCAGGCAAATCCCCTGCGGCGCGTGCGCCTGGGCCAGTCTCAGAACCCGGTGCAGAGTCTGGTTGCCCGCGGGATCGTACCGCAGCAGCAGCAGGCTGTCCGTTGGGTTCGCCCCGGTCGTGAACAGGCCGAGAACGTTGCCCGAGTCGTCAGCGACCAGCGGTCCCGCCAGCGCCGAGGTCACAGACCTCGTCCAGAGCGTTTCGCCTGATTGGCCGAGTTTCACCACCTTCGCTGCCGGAGGGCGCCGGCCGGCTGTGAGGCTGACGTAAGGGCTGCCGTCCGGCCCGACCGCGAGCACCCCGCCGTTGTCTTCAGGGTCGAAGTCCAGCGCGATATTCCAGGTCATCGCGCCGGAACTCGAGTATTTCGCAACGAAGATGTCGGAGGATCTCGACACGGTATCCATCACCGTACCGGACACGAACGCGTCGGACCCGGTGCAGCGTACCGACACGGGGTCAGCTCGACCGCCGGGGTCCCAGAGCCGCGTCCAGATAGTGTCGTCCGCGCGGGCCGCGCCGGGCAGGGTCAGCAGGCCGAACACAAGCACAAACACTGTTTTCAACTGAGCCTCCCATTTACAGAAATCACAGTGTATATTAGGCCATACGCATGTCAACAACCGGCGCGGCCGCGTGACGCCCCAGCACCGCCGGTTCCCGGAGCGAAGTGGAGCCACGACAGCACGAAGATCGCAGAGCGGCAACCCAAGACCATCGGGCAGTCAGGAATTCACCACAACCGCCAGGCGTCCGAACCTGCCTGGTGCTGCCGAATTCTGTCTGAAGTCCTCTTACTTCGTGGGTTTCGCGCCTAGGAACTGTGAGGACACAGCACGTGGCTTTTCTATATCGGTTCTTGGGGGCCTGGAACCAGCTTGACAGCCGGGGACATTCCGCGATAATGGCGCGTGCATACCGCAATCGGCCCGGCGCTTTCCGCCCTTTTCCTCTAGCTTCTCCGAAAGGCAGTACCCGTGTCAACACCAGCATCCGACTTCCGCCGCCGGCTCGAACCTTCCGTCGCCCGGGAGAAGGAAATCGAAACCCAGTTGTCCGACCCGAAGACCGCCGCCAACCCGGCACTCATCCAGCAGCTCACCCGCGACTACCGGCGCCTGACCGCCCTGCTCGGCCAGCTGGGCCAGTACGAACAGGTCGAGAAACAGCTCGCCGAGTCCGAGGAGATGCTGAGTTCGACTGACGACAAGGAACTGGTCGAGCTGGTGCGGGGTGAGATTGCCGCGCTCTCCGAACGCCGCGTCCAGCTCGGGTCCGAGCTCGAGCAGGCGCTGCTCCCCCGCTCTCCGGACTGGGACAAGGGTTGCATCGTCGAGATGCGGGCCGCGGCCGGCGGCGAGGAATCCGCCCTGTTCGCCGGCAACCTGTTCCGGATGTACGGCCGGTTCGCCGAAACGCACAAGCTGAGGCTCGAGGTCCTCGGTTCCCGGCCCAGCGAACTGAAAGGTTTCAAGGAGATTATCTTCGCCGTGAGCGGCGACGAACCGTTCCGCTACTTCCGGTTCGAGAGCGGCGTCCACCGTGTCCAGCGCGTGCCCGAAACCGAGGCCTCGGGCCGGATTCACACGTCGACGGTGACGGTCGCGGTCCTGCCCGAACCCGAAGAGGTCGAGATGAAGATCAACCCCGAGGACCTGAAGATTGACGTTTTCCGGGCCGGCGGCCACGGCGGCCAGGGCGTCAATAAGACCGAGTCGGCGGTGCGCATCACCCACATCCCTACCGGCCTCGTCGCCCAGTGCCAGGACGAGCGGTCCCAGCAGCGCAACAAGCTCAAGGCGATGAAGGTCCTCGCCGCGCGCCTGCTCGAAGCGAAGAACCGCCAGGACCAGTCGGCGACCACCGCCACCCGGCGCAAGCAGATCGGCTCCGGCGACCGCAGCGAGAAAATCCGGACCTACAACTACCCCCAGAACCGCGTCACCGACCACCGCATCGGCGTATCGCTGCACAGCCTCGACCGCGTCATCGAGGGCGAGCTCGACCCGCTGTTCGCCGCGCTCGAAAAGGCCGAGGCCGAACTCAACACGTCCCGCGACTAGCATGACCGCGGCCGGCCTCGTCCGGACGGCGAGCGCGCGCATCGGCCGGGCCGACGCCGAGTTCATCGCCTGCCATCTCCTCGGCCGCAAGCGCCACGAACTCTACCTGGACGCTGCCGCCGCACCCGAGGACGTCACCCGCCGCTTCGAGGCGCTGGTAACGGAGGTAGCAGCCGGTCGGCCGGTGCAGTACGTCACCAACTCGGCGCCGTTCCTCGACTTCGAGCTGTATGTCGACGAGCGGGTGCTGATTCCCCGTCCCGAAACCGAGGAACTCGTCACCCGCGCCGCCGCCCGCGTGTCCGGAGTCCACGGTCCTGGGTCCACTGTCCTCCTTGACTACGGCACCGGCTCGGGCTGCATCGCCATCGCCCTCGCCCGGATGCTGCCCGGGACGCGCGTCTGTGCGGTGGATGCATCCGATGACGCGCTTGCGGTCTGCGGTCGGAACGTCGAATGTTTCGGGCTCGGTGCCCGCATCACGCTGCTGGCGGCCCGCGACCTCACCCACCCGGCCTTCGCCGGGATGCGCGGCGCCGTCGGCCTGCTCATCTCCAACCCGCCCTACATCCCGTCAGCACGCATCCCCGAACTCGACCCGAAAGTCCGGGACTACGAACCGCTGCTCGCGCTTGATGGCGGGCCAAAAGGCACTAATATCCTTTCGATGCTCGTCAGCGAAGGACCGCGGATGCTCGGGCCCGGCGGGCTCATTGCATTCGAAATCGACTCAAGCCAGCCCGAAGAACTGCTGCGCCTCGCACCGGCCGGCACGGTCGAAACCGACCTGGCCGGGCGCAGCCGCTACTTCTTTCTCCAGCTGCCATGAAAGTCGGCCTGATTGTCAATACCGCCCGGCCCGAGGCCGGCCGCTTCGTCGCCGGCCTGGTTGACTGGCTCGCCGGCCAGGGGCACGAACCGCTGGTCGCCTCCGCGCCCGGCCGGCTCCGCCTGGGCACGGTGCTGCCGCCGCGCCGGCTCGTGCGCCGGGCCGACCTGGTGGTCGCGCTGGGCGGCGACGGCACGCTGCTGCGCGCGGCCCGGCTCGTCGGCCCGCTCGAGCGCCCGATAATGGGCGTCAACCTCGGCAGCCTCGGTTTCCTGACCGCCTTCTCGACCGGCGAGGCCCGCGCCGGCATCCGGGACTTCGCCCGCGGCCGCCACCGGGTCGAACCGCGGCTGGTGCTCGACTGCCGCTGCGGCGCGCGCCGCGGCTGCGCCCTCAATGACTGCTGCATCAACATGGGCCCGTCCGGCCGGGTCATCAAGGTCGTCGTCCGCTCGGGGTCGAGCTTCGTCAACAGCTTTGTCGGCGACGGTATCATCGTCGCGACCCCGACCGGCTCGACCGCCTACTCGCTGGCCGCCGGAGGCCCGGTCGTTCACCCGGCGATGGCCGCGCTGCTGCTAACCCCGGTAGCGCCCCACGCCCTCGCCGCCCGGCCGCTGGTCCTGCCGGCCGACGCCGAGGTCGAGCTGGCCATCGGGCCGGACTCCGAGCCGGCGACCGTCAACCTCGACGGCCAGCACCGCTGGCGCCTGCGGCCGGGCGTGCCGGTGCGCGTCCGCCGCGCCGACTTCTCGGTCCGGCTGGTCCTACCCCGCGCCAAGAGCTTCTACCGCATTCTCCGCGACAAGCTCAAGTGGAGCGGCGCGCGCGTCTAGATGCTGGCCGAGCTGTCAGTCAAGAACTACGCGCTGATTGACGACCTGCGCATCGAGTTCGAGCCGGGCTTCACCGTCCTGACCGGCGAGACCGGCGCCGGCAAGTCGATCGTCCTCGGCGCGCTTTCGCTCATCCTCGGCGAGCGCTTCGACGCGACGATGCTGCGCTCGGGCGCCGACAGCTGCCGCGTCGAGGCCCGCTTCGAGGGCATCGGCAGCCTGCAGCAGGACTGCGCCGAGGCCGGGGTCGACTGTACCGACGAGGCGCTGATCCTGCGCCGCCGCGCCGACCGGGGCGGCCGCACCACCATCCACGCCAACGACTCGAGCATCACCGTCGCCGCGCTGCGCCGGCTCGGCGACCGGCTGGTCGACCTGCACGGCCAGCACCAGCACCAGCTGCTGCTCCAGCCCGAGGTGCACCTCGATATCCTCGACCTCTACGGCCAGCTGACGCGCGAACGCGAGCAGTTCGGGACCGACTACCGGCGGCTGCTCGCCGACCGGGCCGAGCTCGCCCGGCTCGAGCAGGAGCTGGCCGAGCGCCGCAGCCGGCGCGAACTCACCGACTACCAGCTCAAGGAACTGGCCGACGCCACCGTGGAACCGGGCGAGGCGGCCCGGCTGCGCCAGGAGCAGCAGCTCGGCGCCAGCGCCGAACGGCGCTACGCACTGGCGCGCGAGCTCGAGGCGGCGCTCTCCGAACAGGAGGGCTCGCTGCTCGAGCTGCTCGCCATCGCCGGCCGCCGGCTCGAGGAGCTGGTCCGCGCCGACGACCGCCTTGCCGGCCAGCGCGAGGTGCTGGCCGACTGCCAGGCCCGGGTCGAAGACCTCTGGCGCGCGCTGGTCTCGTACCGCGACGGCATCCAGTTCTCGCCCGAGCGCGCCGAGGAGATCAACGCGCGGCTGTTCCTCATCGAGAAGCTCGAACGCAAGTACCGGGTCGCGGCCGACGAACTAGCCGAGCTGGAAGCCGGGCTGCGCAAGGAAACCGACTCGCTCGAGGTCGACGAAACCCGTTGCCAGGAACTGCGCGCGGGTATCGGCCGGCTCGAGAAGCGACTGCTGGCCGCGGCGCTGGTCTGGTCGCGCCGCCGCCAACGCGCCAAGGAGAAACTCGAATCGCGGCTCGGCGCCGAGTTCGCGACACTCGGCCTCGGCCGGGCGGTGCTGGCGGTCGCCATCGGCCGGCCCGCCGCGCCCGGGCCGGAGACACTCACCGAAACCGGCATCGACCGGGTCGAGTTCATGTTCGGCGCCAACCCGGGCGAGGAACTGCGGCCGCTGCGCAAAGTCGCCTCCGGCGGCGAGCTGTCGCGCATCATGCTGGCGCTCAAGAACGCGCTCGCCGGCGTCAAGCTCGTGCCGACGATGATATTCGACGAAATCGACTCAGGCATCGGCGGCCGCATCGCCGAGGCGGTCGGCCGGCGCCTGGCCAGCCTCGGCCGCACCCAGCAGGTCATCTGCATCACCCACCTCCCCCAGATCGCCAAGCACGCCGACCATCACTACCTGGTGACCAAGACGACGCGCTCCGGCCGGACCGTGTCCGCCATCAGCCGCCTGGCCAAGCCCGAGCGTGTCCGCGAGCTGGCCCGGATGGCCAGCGGCGCCGAAGTGACCGACGCCGGCCTGGCCCTCGCCCGGGAGATGCTGGAAGATGCCGGCCGCTAGCCCGGAGCCCAACGGCCCGTCGTCCGCGCTCCGGCTCGTCACCCTGCCCAACCTGCTCAGCCTCTCGCGCCTGCTCATCCTGCCGCTGGTGCTGCTGTTCCTGGTGCGCCGCGAGCGCCTCGTCACCATCGCGCTGATGCTGGTGTCGTGGTCGACCGACGCGCTCGACGGCTGGCTGGCGCGCCGCCTCCACCAGGTATCGGACCTGGGCCGGGTCCTCGACCACCTCGTCGACAAGATCTGGGTCGGCACGGTGCTGGTAACGCTCATCTACACCTGCGGCCTGCCGCTGCCCATCGCCGTCGCGGTCATCGTCCGCGACCTCCTGATTCTCGGCGGCAGCCTGATCGTGATGAAGTCCCGCGGCTCGTTCGTCTCGTCCGACGTCCTGGGCAAGATCACCGGCTGCGCCTTCGCGCTGATGATGGTCTACTACATCCTCGACCTGCCGGCCCTGCGGCCCATCAAGCTCTACGTCGACTGGACCGTGGCGGTGCTGATCGTCGTCTCGTTCCTCAACTACGGCGCGGTCTTCTTGAGGAAGCTGGGCCGGTTCCGGCTGCCGGGCGAGGACCAGCGCGATTCCGCCCCGGACCACCACGACTGACCGGCCAAAAACCCGCGGCCGGCCCGCCGGCCGGCCGCAAGCATCGGGAACCGCCGACTACCGGCTGCGGCGCTTGAGCCGCAGGTAGTGCCTGGTGAATACCGCCAGCGCCCGGGCCATGTCCGCCTGCTTGACCGGACCCATGTGCCCGATGCGGACAATCTTGCCGCGCAGGTCGCCCTGGCCGTTGGCAAACAGGAACTTGTCCTTCTTGCAGGCCAGCGCCAGCTCGACGCCGTCAACGCCCGGCGGCATGTTGATCACCGTCAGCGCGTTGGACGGCCGCTGCGGGAAGAACCCCAATCCCAGCCGGCCGACCCGCTCGCGGACGTAGCCGGCCATCCGCTTGTGCTCGGCCCAGTAGCGCTTTACCCCGGCGCTGTTGATGCGCTTGAGCACCATGTCGAGCACGTAGAACAGCGATATTGCCGGCGTCCAGGGTGTCTGGCCCTTGGCCAGGTACTTGCGGCAACTGCGCAGGTCGAAATAGAACCGCGTGCGCCTGGACTTCTCGACCAACTCCCAGGCCCGCCCGTTGACGCTGATGAATGACAGCCCGGGCGGCACCGCCAGCGCCTTCTGCGCGCCGCCGACGACGCAGTCTACCTTCCAGTCGTCCATCCGGAACTCGTCCGCGCCCAGCCCCGCGACGCCGTCGACGACCAGCACCCGGTTCAGCCGGCGGCAGATCTCGCCGTAGGCCTTGATGTCGCTGACCACGCCCGTCGACGTCTCGGTCAGCGTCGCGAACACGCACCTGGCGCCGTCGTTGGCCAGCAGCGCGCGCTCGACCTCGACCGGCGGGATCGCCTCACCATAGGGCCGCGCCAGCGTCTCGGCGTAGGCGCCGAACCGGATGGCCAGCTCGCGCCAGCGCTCGCCGAACCGCCCGGCCGTCAGCACCAGCGCCTTGTCGCCCGGCCCGATCAGGTTGCACACCGCCGCCTCCATCGCGCCGGTGCCGGACGCGGTCAGGACGTGCACGTCGTTGCTGGTCAGCAGCAGCTTCTGCAACCCCTTGCGGACCGACTCGTACAGCTTCACGAAGGCGTCCTCGCGGTGGTAGATCAACCCCGAGTCGAGGACCGCGAGCACCTCGGTCGGGACGTTGACCGGCCCGGGCGTGAACAGCCGGTAGGGTGGTTTGACGGTGTACTTGCTCATGGCTTGTCGCTCTCCTGTCTTGAGTTGTCGTTACTCCCGGTCGTCGGTCGCATTCACCCGCCCAGCGCCTCGCGGGTCCGCTTGATGGCGCAGAACTCGCCGCACATCGTGCAGACCCCTTCGGTCCGGGAACGGGCGACCGAGAACACCTCCCGCGCCCGCTCCGGGTCAACGCAGCCGTCAATCATCTCGTCCCAGTCCAGCCGGGCCCGGGCGCGCGAAATCCGGTGGTCCCAGTCGATGGCGCCCGGGTGGTGGCGCGCGACGTCCGCGGCGTGGGCCGCGATCTTCGAGGCGATGACTCCCTGGCGCACGTCGTCGACGGTCGGCAGGCCCAGGTGTTCGGACGGCGTGACGTAACAGAGGAAATCGGCGCCGTGGTACGCCGCCAGCGCGCCGCCGATCGCGCCGCTGATGTGGTCGTAGCCGCAGCCGACATCGGTCACCAGCGGCCCGAGCAGGTAGAACGGCGCGCCGTCGCACACCTGTTTCTCGAGCAGCACGTTGGCCTCGATCTGGTCCAGCGGCACGTGGCCCGGGCCTTCGACCATCGCCGCCACGCCCGCGGCCCGCGCCCGCCGGACCAGCTCGCCGATCGTCATCAGCTCGGCCACCTGCGCCTCGTCGGTCGCGTCCGCCAGCGCCCCGGGCCGCAGGCCGTCGCCCAGGCTGAGCGCGACGCGGTAGTGCCGCGCCATCGCCAGCAGTTCGTCGTAATGCTCGTAGAGCGGGTTCTCGCGCCCGCTGTGCCGCATCCACTCGATCATCATCGCGCCGCCGCGCGACACCACGCCGCACAGCCGCCGGGACCGGCGCACCGCCTCGACGTTCCGGCTGGTGACGCCGCAGTGGACGGTGATGAAATCGACGCCGTCCTTGAGGTGTTTCTCGACGCCGGCGAGCACGTCCCGGGCCTTGGCCTCGACGAAAGACCGGCCGCGCCGGCGCGCGTCGATCGCCACCTGGTAGACCGGCACCGTGCCGACCGGCACGCCCGACTCAGCGACGACCGCCCGCCGCACCTCGTCGACGTCGCCGCCAACCGACAGGTCCATCACCGCGTCCGCGCCGGCCTTGATGGCCGCGCGCAGCTTGGCCAGTTCCTGGCCCAGGTCGGACCGGTCCGGCGACGTACCGATATTGGCGTTGACCTTGACCCGCGTGCCCTGACCGACCGCCACCGGCCGGATGCGGTGCCGCCGGCTCGCCAGCAGCACGACGCGGCCGTCCCGGACCGCCTGGTCGAGCGCGGCCCGGGTCAGGCCCTCGCTCCGGCACAGCCCGGCCAGCGCGTCACTCGCCGTCGTCGCTCTCGGCCGGGTTTTCGTGGTTCGCTTCGACTTCAAACTTCAACTCCTTGATGCCTAAGACTTGCTCGAAATCATCATCATAGCGGACGTGGACGCGGCGCCGCAGGACGTCCATCCCGACGACCTTGCCGCCGCCCCGTGCCGACTGCACGCGGCTGCCGATGCGCGGCATCTCGGCCAGGCTCTGCCGGTAGTTCTCTTCCTCGAAACTCAGGCAGCAGAGCAGCTTGCCGCAGACCCCCGAAATCTTCGCCGGCTCGACGAACAGGTTCTGCTGCCGGGCCATGCGCAGCGCGATCGGCCGCAGCTCGGTCATGAACCCGGCGCAGCAGAACTGCCGGCCGCACAGCCCGAGCCCACCCAGCATCCGGGCGTGGTCGCGCACGCCGATCTGCTTGATCGCGACCCGGATGTTGAGCGCCGAGGAAATCACCTTGTGCAGCGCCCGGAAATCCAGCCGCTGCTCGGAGATGAAATAGAAACACACCTTCTTGCGGTCCCAGCGCCAGTGGGCGTCGACGACCTTCATGTCCAGGCCGAACTCGTCCTTCTGCCGGCGAAACAGGTCGAGCACGCGCCGGGTCTTCTCGACCAGCTCCTGCTCGACCGCTTCGTCCTCGGGAGTCGCCCGGCGCAGCACGATACCCTTGCCCTCGTCGGTCTCGGCCGGGCCGAGCACCACGCCCATGTCTTCGCCTTCCTCGTCGCGGATGATGACCCGCTCGCCGGTCTCGACCTCCAGCCCCTGGGCGATGACGCACACCTCGGTCTTGAACGGGTGCAGCTGCACCGCGACGGTCTGGTCCGGCCCGTAGCGCAGCTCCTGGCCGGCCGGCGCCAGACAGCCGGCGACCGTCTGCCGGCGGCAGGCCGCACAGCCGGTGCCGGGCATCTCTCCGTCGACCATGGCTACTTGTAGATTTCCTGCTCGTCCTCGGTCAGGTAGTACTCGTACCCGGTGCGCGGCTCGTCCGGCGAGTTGGTGTAGGCGAGCAGGTAGCTGTTGTCGCTCTTCAGGTCGATGAAGACGAAGTTGTAGCCCTTGCCGTAGTAGTGCCAGTACTCGCGCGGCTTGCGGTCGACCTCGAGCACTTTCCTTTCGACCTCGTCCGGCTCACCGTACTTGACGTAGATGCGGCCCCGGGCGGTCTCCAGCCCGGACGTCCGCGCGGTCTTGAACCGGCCCCGGGCAGTCTCCATCCGGCGGCTGAACTCGGTCAGGTTGTGCTTGGACCAGTACCACGCCAGGTACGCCTGTTTGCCCGAATCGCCCAGGCTGTTGTAGTAGCCCAGCTCGCGCCGTGAGAAGATGTACTCGACCTGCTGGTAGTACTGGCGCTCGAGGTTGGTCATGCTGAGCTGGTACGGACTGCCCGGCCCGGGCTCCTCTTCCGCCCCGGCGACGGTGAAGTCGGACTGGCGCCGGACGCTGCGCCCCGAGGCCCGGTCGGTCAGCTCGACCTCGAGCTTGTAGTCCCCGGGCTTGATGCCGGCGACGCTCAGGCCCAGCGCCGAAGAAACCGCCGTCCCGGTCCGCCACTTGACCCGCGGCTCGGAACTGACCAGCGTCTCGCCCGCCGCGCCCAGGACCTGGCTCCGGACTTCGTAGCTGTCGGCTTGCGGGCCCAAACCGTAGCCCTCGAAGTAGAAGTACACCCGGTCGAGCCCGGCGGTGCCGAAACGGCGTGTCGGGTTCGGAATCACCGAGAAACCGCCGCTGACCGTATCGACCGTCACGCCCGCGGCCAGCTGGATGGTGCTGAGCTGCAGTCCTGACGACAGGTTCGGGATTTCCAGGCTGTCGCTCACGCTGCCCGCCTCGACGAATTCTGTGCCCCCGGCCGAGTCCGACTGCACCGGCGCCGGCTTGGCCAGCGTCAGCTTGTAGGCGTGGCGCCCCGGCGGCACGGTCAGGCTGAAACCGTCGACGAACACCCGCTGGCTCTCGCGCGCCTCGGCGAATGACGCGATCCGGGCCTGCTTGAATATCACGGCGTCCTGGTGGTAGCCGCCCGGGCCGGCCAGTTCGAACCGCAGCGAAAACTGCCCGACCAGCCCGGTATCGGCCACTTGGTAGTCGAGCGCGCCGTAGGGTACGGCGTAGAAAAACTCCACCCGGCTGGAATCGCCGCTCGCCCGGAACGCCGCCCAGTCCACGGCCGGCGCCGGGTCGGAGCCCGCGGCGGCCACGGCCAAGAGGCAGCCGGTCAGCCAGCCGGTGGTCCGGACAATCGCTCGTAACATCACGCCTCCTACTGGTCGGTCAGCGGACTGGCGAGCAGGTACTCGCCGAATCCATAGCGGTCCACGAAAGTGAACGTCAATGACAGGTCGTAGTAGTGCCAGACCTCGTAGGGCCGCGCGTCTATCTCGAACGGCCGGGAATCAACGTTGTCCGGAGGCCCGTACCGGACGTAAACCCGGCCCCGGTCGCTGCGATAGCCCCGGTCCGCCCCGCCGAAATGCTGGTCGGCGTAGGCGATGCGTTCGAAGTAGGTATCCTCGCGCTCGTTACCGCTGGTCGTCGGCGTCGGGTCCTTGTCGCGCCAGAACGCCTGCCACGCTGATTCGCGCTCGGCGCGCGGCACCTGCTTCAACTCGCGGATCTTGTCCTGGGTAGCGACGTACAGCAGCCGGTCGACCCGGTCCTGGTAGTCCTGGTCGCTGGCGAAGAACGGCACCTGGACGGTGAACTCGGCCCGGCCCGCCACCGCGCCGGCCCGCACGTCAAGCCGGTACGAACCGCTGCCCAACCGGGCTGTCTGGCCCGAATCGGCCATCGCCAGCTGCCAGCGCGCCGCGCGCCGGCCGAGCGTGTCGAAGACTGCGGCCATACCGGCCTGCCGGGTCTTCCGGCCGTCCCGGACCTCGAAGCGCGCACTCTCGGCCGCCAGGCCCGCCGGCAGTTCGGCGTAGACGTCGAGCGTGTCGTCGAGCGCGTAGGTTCGGCCCGGGTTGGGCCGGCCCTGGCGGAACAGCCGCACGGCGATGCCGGCGCCCGGTTCGACGACGGTGAAGCCGGCCCGGGCCTTACGGTCGCTGCCCAGGTCGATGACCTCGGCCAGGCCGCGCGTCACCCCCTTCGGCACCAGCAGGCTCACGACGCCGGCCACGCTCGAGTCCCGCGCCACGGCAGCCTCGTAGTCGCTCACCAGCACTTCGCGCTGCCACACGTCCCCGGCCTGCGGGCTGCCGGAACGGTCGAAGAGCTGCAGCCCGACGGTGAAACGCGCCCGGTAGCCGGTGTCCGTCTTAAGGAAAGTGAGGGAAGAAAAAGGCACGTCATAGCCCAGCTCGACCACGGCAGCCGCGTCCGGGCCGAGGTAGACCGCCTGGTCAATCGCCAGTTTCAGGTCGCCTTCTACCCGGAGTGCGCCCAGCAGCAGTATGCCCAGCAGCATCGAATCATCAGTTTAGAACTGGCACCCGGGAAGTCAAGCGACCGGGAACGCCGCTAGCCGCCCGGCTTCTCGGCCACGACCACGACAAAGCTCGCGCCCGGGCAGAACCCGTCCCGCGGCTCCTCAGGCCCGGTGACCGCGCCCGGTCCCTGGAACAGGGTCGAGACCGTCCTGATGACAACGAACCCCGCCGCTTCGGTCAGCCGCCGGACGGTGCCGTAGCCGTCGAACCGGGCGTGGCTGAACAGCGGGTGGCCGGCGCGCGCCTTGGCGACGTAGCTTGCGCCCCAGCGGCCGTCCCGGTCAAGGTAGGCGTTCACCAGCCGGCCGCCGGGCCGCAGCACCCGCCGGCACTCGGCCAGCACCCGCGCCGGGTCGGACAGGAACTCCCAGGTCGTGAGCAGAAAAACCGTCCCCAGGCTGCCGGCGCGGAACACCAGTTCTTCACCCTCGCCCCAGAGCACCTCGATGCCCCGCTGCCGGGCCAGCGCCAGCAACTCCTCGGACGGGTCGACGCCCAGCGGGATGCCGAGCGCCTGGGCGAACCGGCCCGTGCCCACGCCCACCTCGAGCCACGGCTCAGGCAGCCCGGGAAGCAGCGGCCGGAGCGCCGCCAGTTCGATGGCAAAGGCCTGGCGGCCCTTGCCGTCGTACCAGGCATCGTACTGCCGGGCAAGGCTGTCAAACGGCGACGGGCGCGGGTCAGCCATCAGAACGTCACGACCTCGTACCCCTGTTCCAGGTAGCGCGCCATGCTCGGATGACCCTGCAGTTCGTCGAGCAGCTTCAACTGCTGCTCGATTGCCGCCGGCACGACGCCCGCGCGCGTGGCGCACGCCTTGCACACGCCGTCAATCAGCCCGGCGGACCGCAGCTCGGCGTAGACGTCGGCGAACGGCTTGGTCTCGTTGCGCAGGAACGAGATCTGCTTCACCGCGTCTCCCTCGATCACCACCCTGACGTCAAAGCCGCGCCGCTTCATGTCGAGCGCGTTGAGCATCATGTGGCCGAAGACGGTGGTTTCCGGGTCGAACGCGAACAGCACGGTCTTTTTCATGGACTCCTCCTTGGGCCGGCCGGACCGGCGCCATTTGGGCCCATCATATGACCGGGCCGCAGGTTGTCAACCATCCTTCCCGGCTTGACTTTGGCCGCCGCAGCAGTTAGATTCTGGCGCTTGGGCGCCCGTAGCTCAGATGGATAGAGCGGCAGACTCCGGATCTGCAGGCCACGCGTTCAAATCGCGTCGGGCGCTTTCTTTCGTCACTCGACAATTCGAACCCGCGACCCCGCTGGAGGTTCCATGGACTTCTACGACACCATCCGCCGCCGTCTCAGTGTCCGTGCCTACCGGCCGGACCCGGTTCCCGATGACGTCCTGAACCGCATCCTGGAAGCCGGCCGGCTCGCACCCTCGGCCAAGAACATCCAGCCCTGGAAATTCGTCGTGGTGAAGGACGCAGCCGTTCGGCAGGCGCTGGTCCCGGCCTGCCGCAACCAGCAGTTCGTCGGCCAGGCGCCGGTGGTCATCTGCGCCTGCGCGCTTGACGGCGAGGCCTGGCACGGCATGGGTGGCCACGGCAGCGCGGCCGACGTCGACGTCGCCATTGCGCTCGAACACATGATCCTCGCGGCCGCGGCCGAGGGCCTCGGCACCTGCTGGGTCGGCGCTTTCCTCGAAGAGGAAGTCAGGAAGGTGCTGGCAGTCCCCGACGGCATGCGGCCGGTAGCGTTGACGCCGCTCGGCTACCCGGCGCGCGAGGCCGATCCGCGGCCGCGCAAGCCGCTCAGTGAGATCGTCTGCCACGACCGGTTTTCGGCATAGGTCTCATCCGTCCCATTAGCCCCATCCTGCGACGTCACGCCCGGGGCGTGACGTCCTTCTCCATCACGATCGCATCCTCGCCGTTCTCGTAGTATCCCTGCCGCACGTAGGTCGGGACAAACCCCAGCGCCCGGTAAAACTGCTGGGCGCCGGCATTCGACCGCCTGACTTCGAGGTAGACCGATGTCGCGCCCGTGCTCGCGCCGAACTGCTCGGCCGCGCGCATCAGCGCGCAGCCCAAACCATGGCGCCGCGACCCGGGCGCGACCGCGACGTTGGCGACGTGCAGCTCCTCGCCGCCCCAGGCGACGATGTAGCCGGCCACCCGGCCCGCCGATTCGGCCACCAGCGCCAGCGAAAGCGGCCGGTTCGCGTCGCAAAGGAAGAACGACCGTTGCCAGGGACTGGGAAAGACTGCCTGCTCGATGGCCATCACCTGGTCGAGGTCCGCGCTCGCCATCGGCCGCAGCCGGACGTCGGCGGGCTCCAAAGAACCTGGTGATGCGAGCATGTGACCGTCAGGCCGCTCGACCGCCCTGGCCTATCGTATGATCGGCAGCCAGTCGTGCAGCAGGAAGTAGAACCGGCCGATGAGCAACGAAATACGCGCCATGACGGTGTAGCCGAACGATGCGCCGAACGCGACCATGATGAAGACGATGCCGACGCGGGACACGACGCCGAGCGCGCCCTTGTGCTCTTTCGAGAAGTAGAAGTAGAACAGCGTGGCGATGACGCCGACGAAGATGAAAATGTTATTGGCGTTAACCAGCGGCCGCAGGGTATCGGAGACCTGGGGCAGGAGGTAGCCCTGGAACGCCGCGGTCAGGGCGAGACCGGAGCCGATGCCAACGGTAAACGCTATCGGCCAGCGCGAGACCCAGTCGATCCTGGGATTGATGAGCGTCGGGATGAATGCCGCCACGCACATCACCGCGAGCACGACCAGCACCCAGCTGAAGCTGTGGAAGACGAGCATCAGCACGGACAGGGCGGCAAGGGCCGGCAGGGTGAAGTTGGAGCGGGTGAGCATCAGCACACCGAGCAGGGCGGGCACGAGCAGGATCCACGCCTCGAGCTGGTTGTGCTCGGCCATGTTGAGATTGAACCGCTCGACGAGCATCGGGTAGACGTCGAAACTCCAGGCGTAGATGACCGCGAAGCCGGCCGAAATCCCGACGTACAGGTGCTCGGCCGCCTTGTACAGCGGGTTGTCCTTGTACAGAAACGACAGGATCGCGAGCGTCAGCGTCGCCGCCACCCAGGTGCCGATGATGTTCAGGATCAACGCTTCTTCCTCTTGCCCAGCAGGAACCCGACGTTGCCGATAATCAGCAGCAGGATGATCAGGCCGTGGGCGGCGGACTGCGCCGGCATGCCGAGCGACGCCGAGCCGCGCTGCTCGATGAGCTGTTCGTAGGCGGCCGCGCCCTGCAGCCCGCCCAGGACGCCCTTGATCTGGCCGGCGTTCAAGTACGGATACATGTTGGGCGCGTTGACGCCGGTGCAGCCGATGACAATATCCTTGTTGAAACGGCCGCCGACATACTGGATCCAGACATCGGCCACCGCGCCGTGCGCCAGACTGGCGAGCAGGGCGATATCCCGGTAGTTATGGACCGCGCGCATGAACTCGAAGGAATCAACCGGCGTACCGCGGTAGTCAGTAGCGAAGTAGTCACGGATTTCCCGGCCGATGCCGACCATCATTGCAGTGTAGCCCGGCCGGTAGCCGAGGTTCACGTAGTCCCGGCCGTACTCCTTCCCCATCTCGGGCGCGACCTGGTTCAGCGCAATCTCGGCCAGCGGCAACCCGAGCGCCAGCTGGCCCATGACGATGACCTTGAGGTCCTTCTTGAATGCGTGGCGCAGGATCGCCACGAGCATCGGCTGGACCTCGGGCGCCGAAGACGGGTCGAAGTCGATGGAGACCATCACGACCGCGCCGGCCGGCAGCGATTCAACTGCGTTGTAGACGCCCCTGACCGCGTCGGAAACCGGTACCCTGGTCCGGGGCTTGATGATGAGCGGCAGGGCGACCGACAGAGCAAGCAGCAGGTAGAGGACGCGGCGGTCGACGTTGGCAATCCGGTCCCAGAAGTTCATGGCCTAAGACATGTAAGTGCGTTCGATGCCGAGGATGATGCGCAAGGACATCGCAATCCCGCCCAAGGCGAGGCCGATGCCGATGCCGCGGTTCGCCGCGGCCTGGGGAACGGACATCAGCCAGTCCTTGACAGTGGCGAAGCCTTCAAGCCGCGAGAACGCCGTGAAGTCCACGCCGGGGACAACCAGGTGTACGAGCCGGCCGATGCCCTGCCAGATGTCCGAACCCAAAGGCACGTTACCAACCATGACAAGGCAGGCGGCAACAAGCAGCAGGGTAGCGGAGAAATTGCGCACCCGGAACGCCCGGTACGCCGCGGAGACAATGAAGAACGCCAGGCTGGCAAACATCGTGGACTGGAGCGGGATAATCATGTAGGTATAGAGCCACATGAACGGCGCCCGCAGAGCGAACGGACTCCCGAACTTGAACCACGAGTAGAGCCCGAGCGTGACGGTCGCGACGAGCGCGACGATGAGCATCAGGCTGTAAGGCCAGCCCGGCCGGCGCCGGAAGACGATGACCAGGTGGTGCCGGGTGAGCGAATCGAGCCCCAGCAGCATCGTGAACCCGGCAACGATGGTGTACCAGTTCAGGAACCTGGATTCGAGGTCGCCGAACGGCCGGTGCGGGATGAAGAAGGCGATGATGAGCAGGACCGAGGTGAAGAAGACGATCGCCAGCGGGATGGTACGTTTGAGCATCGGCTAGTAGGCGGGAGTGACCAGGCGGACGATGGTTTCGAAGACGCTGTTCAGGCCCGGGGCCTGTCGGGCGAGTATCGCCGCCAACGTGCCAAGCAGGACCGTGGCAGTGGTCAGCACGATGAGCCAGAAACGGATGAAATCCTCACCCTTGATGGTACCGAGCATGACCGGCTCGGGTTTCAGGTAGCACGACGCGGCGTAGATTTCCTCGCCGATCATCGTGTAGTCGCAGGCCGCGACGAAGAACGGGAGCTGGGTCGTCTCGGTCGTTCCTGCGAGCTGGATGGCGCCGACCGAGTGCCCGGTTTCGGCCATGATCAGCGACTCGGCGTAGAAATAGCCCAGCCAGAAGATCGCGCCCGGCTTCTCGCGCAGGATGATGCCGTCCACGCCCGCGGCATAGCCGAACTGGTCCGAGGTCAGGAAGTTGATGTTCCCGGCGTTGTACAGGTCGGGCCGGCCCGCCTCGAGATAGGCTTCCTTGACGGTTTCCTGCGCCGCGGTCATCACGATCGGGTCGGCGTTGGGCACGAGCAACTTGGTCGAGTACTCGGCCGAGCGCCGGGAGATGCGGCGCAACAGCGGCAGTGCGGCAATGACGACAATGTCGGTGATGAGGCCGAGACCGAAGCTGAACATCAGCGGTTTACCCATCTCAGTCGCCCGACCCAGCGCCTCGTCGATGGCGTCCAGCCCGGCGATCTTGCGGATGAACATCTTGGCGCCCCGCTTGGCCCGGGTGATGTAGATGAGGAAGACCGCGCAGACGGCGAGCATCGCCACCAGGATGTTGACCCGGGCAGTGTTGAACCAGTGCGCGCGGGGCGAAACCGGCCCGGCTACCGCGCTCAGCGCGGAATCGGCAGCCGGGACTCCGGCCGAATCCTGCGGCGCCAGCGTCACCAACCGGTAGTAGTACTCTTGTCCGTCTCGGACATCGCCATCCTCGTACTCGGTCGAGGCAGCAGCCTCGTCGCCGACCAGCGCAAAACCGCTGTCCGGGAACTGCGAACGGTAAATCCTGAACCCGGCGACCGGCGCCGAATCTGCGGGAGCGGACCAGCTCAGTCGGACGATGCCGCCCTGGTCATTGGGCGCGTCGGCAGCGGCCAGGCCCTGCACCGGGCCGATGGCGACCAGGAACGCGAGCAGATAGCTGGCCAGCACAGCTGCAAATCGTATCCGCCCGCCGGCCGGTGTCAATCAACGCCGGGGCGGGTTGTGATGCCCCAGCGATAATGTCATAGGTGTTTGCCACAGGGATTATGTCAGTCT
>JAEAMF010001132.1_pt1 | contig 22011 bp, 17 predicted proteins | sample 8958721 | NCBI WGS metagenome assembly JAEAMF01 (sample SAMN16933255, study PRJNA681124) | bioreactor sludge metagenome | isolation source: anaerobic bioreactor treating anionic surfactant - SDBS | place: India: Bengaluru | collected 2019-02-28
CTAAACATGAACGGGTAACTTACCCGCACTTTCTTCTCCCCCCCCCCCCCCCCCCGCAATGTCCGATCTCCGTTCCGTATACGCAGAGAAAGCGCTCTCCCAGATCCCGCGCCTGCTCGGTCTGCAGGATCGCACGCCCTACTCTCCGACGTACGGCTGCTTCAAGCGCACGTACTGGATGGATAAGACATCGGATTTCCCGGATGCCCTGCCGCAGTTCGGCGTGCTGTCCCTGACGCTCGCGTACACACACGAGATGCCAGGCAACATCTTCTTCAAGCAGGAGAAGATACGGGAATGGGCGCTTGCCGGGATGCGCTTCTGGACGAAAATTCAGCATCGCGACGGATCGTTCGACGAGTTCTACCCCAATGAGCACGGCTGGACGGGGCCCACGGGATTCCTGCTCTACGCCATGATGAAGAGCTACCTGCTGCTCTCGGAGCGCGGGGAATTCCCGGAGGACTTCAAGGATGCATTCTTCACGGCCTGCCGGAAGGCGGCACAGTACATCATCCGATGGGATGAGCAGGGCGTGCTGGCCAACCACCACGCGATGGCCGTCCTCCCGGTGTACTACACCTACCATGTCCTGAAGGAGCCCGCGCTGCTCGAGGGGTATGAAAAAAAACTCGCCGACTTCCTTTCGTACCACACGTCGGAAGGATGGAGCCTGGAGTACGACGGCGCCGATATCGGGTACCTCTCCGCGACGGTGAGCTTCTTCGGGAAAGTCTACAAGCTCAATCACGACCCGCGCCTGAAGAAAGTCATGGAGGAGGCCGTGCAGTTCCTGAGCCACTTCGTTTACCCCAATGGCTTCTACGCCGGGAGCATGGGGAGCCGCCAGACCCTGCACTTCTACTCCCACGGGTGCGAGATCCTCGCGCCAGAGATGCCGCTCGCGGGACGCGTGGCCGACGCGCTCCTCGAGAGCCTCCGCGACGGGAAGATCGTTCCGGCGGCGATCCAGTCCGACCGCTACTTCCTCTACCGCATCCCCGAGCACCTGGAGTCCTTCATCGATTACGGCGAGCGCAACGCCTCCGCCTCGCTCCCCTATGAGCGCGAGGATTTCCTCCGCGTCTTCCCGCAGGCCCGGTTCTTCATCCGCAAGCGGGGAACGACCTACCTCCTCGGCAACGCCGCGAAGGGGGGCGTGGTCAAGCTGTTCCGCACGGACACGCACGCGCTCCAGCTCAATGATTGCGGACTCATCGGGAAGACAACGGACGGACGCGTCCTCACCTCGCAGTGGATCGATCCGGCCTACACCTTCACGCATGATGAAAACAGTTTTGCGGTGAAGGGGATGCTCCACGCGGTCCCGAACAACAAGATCTTCACACCCCTCAAGCGGATCGTCTTCGTGCTCTTCATGCTGATGTTCGGATGGAACTCCACGCTCGCCTACCACATCAAGGGGCTCATCCGGAAAGTCCTCGTCTTCACGAAGAAGAAGTCCGGCGTCACCTTCGAGCGCACCGTCACGCTGGAAGAAAAGCAACTGCGCGTCACCGACACGATCATGCGGGAGAGCGGCGCCCCCGCCTTCGCCTCCCTCCAGATCAGCGACGAATTCTTCGTCCGCTACGTCCCCCAGTCCGCCTACTTCCAGTCGCAGGAATTCGACGCGCACCCCCACCTCCTCACCTCCGCCATGCTCCAGAAGCTCAATGGAGCGGGGAGAATCGCCCTCGAACGTACAGTGGATTTGACCTCCGGCGCAGAGTCATCTCTCGTAGAGAAGTAGGAAAATGGTGTGAAAACCTTGACGCCCCTTTCCCGCAGTCTAGAATGCGCGTGCTTCCCGCCCCCCGCAGTTGCGGGGGATGGGAAAGACCTTTTCTCTCTCCCCTTCCCCCCTTGGCTGTGCCTTAGGTGGAAGGCACGGCTGCTTCGTTCGTGGAGTAGATAGAGAGATCCGGGATCTTTCACACCATCGCAGAGTAGAGAAGTATCACCCATCATCCCGCACATGCGGGATGCATGGAAATTAACTTAGTTTTCCTTTGACCAACCAGGTCAAGAAATCTTCTTTTTGAAGAGTTTGATCCTGGCTCAGAGTGAACGCTAGCGGTGCGCCTAACACATGCAAGTCGAGTGGGTTTAGACCCACGGCGAACGGCTGAGTACCACGTTGGAACCTTCCCCGGACTCAGGGATAACCCCGCGAAAGCGGAGCTAATACCGGATGGTCCCGCAAGGGTAAAGCTTTTGCGGTCCGGGAGGGGCCTGCGGCCTATCAGATAGTTGGTGGGGTAACGGCCTACCAAGTCTATGACGGGTAGCTGGTCTGAGAGGACGACCAGCCAGAATGGAACTGAGACACGGTCCATACTCCTACGGGAGGCAGCAGTGAGGAATCTTCCGCAATGGGCGAAAGCCTGACGGAGCGACACCGCGTGAAGGATGAAACCCTTTTGGGCGTAAACTTCTGTTCTGAGGGACGAAATTTTTGACGGTACCTCAGGAGAAAGCACCGGCTAATTCTGTGCCAGCAGCCGCGGTAAGACAGAAGGTGCAAGCGTTACTCGGAATTACTGGGCGTAAAGCGTCCGCAGGTTCCCTGCCAAGTCTGGTGTCAAATGGCGAAGCCCAACTTCGTCATCGTACCGGAAACTAGCGGGGTCGAGTCATTCAGAGGCATCTGGAATATCGTGTGTAGGGGTAAAATCCGTTGATCCACGATAGAACGCCAAAAGCGAAGGCAGGATGCTAGGAATGTACTGACACTCATGGACGAAAGCGTGGGGAGCAAACGGGATTAGATACCCCGGTAGTCCACGCCCTAAACGATGCGTGCTCGGTGTTGGAACTTCAATCTGTTCCAGTGCCTTAAGCTTACGCGGTAAGCACGCCGCCTGGGAAGTACGGCCGCAAGGCTAAAACTCAAAGGAATAGACGGGGACCCACACAAGCGGTGGAGCATGGGGTTTAATTCGATAATAAGCGGAGAACCTCACCCAGGTTTGACATCTCGGGAATCCCGCAGAAACGCGGGAGTGCCGCAAGGAACCCGAAGACAGGTGATGCACGGTCGTCGTCAGCTCGTGCCTTGAGGTGTACTGTTAAGTCAGCGAACGAGCGCAACCCTCATCCTCTGTTGTCTTTTCAGAGGAGACTGCCGCCTCCAAGGCGGAGGAAGGTGGGGATGACGTCAGATCAGCGTGTCCTTTATGCCTGGGGCAACACCCATGCTACAATGGCCGGTACAGAGGGCAGCGAACCCGCAAGGGCCAGCAAATCCCAAAAAGCCGGTCTCAGTCCGGATTGAAGTCTGCAACTCGACTTCATGAAGCTGGAATCGCTAGTAACCGTGGATCAGCTACGCCACGGTGAATACGTTCCCGGGTCTTGTACTCACCGCCCGTCAACTCATGAAAGGCAGGGGCACTTGAAGCGCCTTTACCCGCAAGGGGGGGCACCACGGTGAAACTGCTGATTGGGAGTAAGTCGTAACAAGGTATCCGTAGGAGAACCTGCGGATGGAACACTTCCTTACCAGGGAATTTCTCTGGCCCTGACCACCCTTTCGGGTGCGATGGGTATGCATGCTCTGGTTGTGCTCAATGACCATCATGCTATTTGATTGCCTAGGAGAGCATTGGCGTCCTCAATCGAGGCGTTACCTAGAAGACTTCTCTACTCTGCAATGGTGTGAATTGGTGCACGTTAAAAAGAAAATCTCTTGACATACGGTGTACTTACGTTCACCTATTAATTCATTTCAAAGATTGGCTTTTTAAAGCCAAGTAGTCGTCTCCTCCTCGAGGGAGATTTCTCTCGAGGAAGTCACTCGAGGGACAGGTTTTCCACATCTCACCTACATTTTATCCTCGCAGCACGTCACAAAAACTTGTGTGATCCACACAAGTTTAGCTCTCGCGCCGAAACATCAATTGTAATCTGCTAAAATGTAGTTTGATCGCTCCTTAAAATTTACTGAATAGGCAACGGCGGCCGGTGGGCCATCGTCGCCTGATCAGTACCTACTGCATTAGGAGCCTGAGCATCCCCAATATGTTCCTCGCGAGGAGATTGATTGATCACCAATCAAAAGACCAAATGTGTCGCAAGGATGCTTTCGGCTATCTAAATGATCCGAGTCAAACTTTAAAGTCCATGCATTCGGAAGTGAATTGACAACGAGATAGTGGGGTGGCTCCGCCGCCACCCCTCGGCACCGACTCGGGGCCTGCGGCGGGGGATGAAGGGGAAGGGGGGAACGGAAGTGGGGGGAAACCCGCAGGTTGCCCCCCAAAGCTTGGCCGTCAGGAGGGTGAGGGGGTGTCGGGGGCCTGAGGGAACCGGACAAGGTGCCCTAGGCCCCCGACAAAAAAAGAGCCTTCATCAAAGGAGTACCATGTAAACCATGCCCTCCTCCCCCCTCACACCCACCGGCTGCTGCGACATCTTCAATCCCGAACCGTGGCAGGAGAAGGAGATCACCTGGAACAACAAGCTCTTCGTGAAGGACCGCATCACGAGCTTCCTCCACATTCCGCTCAATACCGGAGCCGTTGTCGTGAGGAACATGAAGATGATCGAAGCGACGGGAGCAAAATCGCCGGTGCAGCTCATGCTGTGGGACGAGAAATCCTTGTGGGGATCCAGCATCTACATCGACGTTGCCAAAGATGTCCCCGGCGCACAGATGGCAACGATCTCCGGCACCTTCCTCACGAAAGTCTTCGAGGGGCCGTACCGCAATGCGGGAACCTGGGCGCAGGAAATGACGCAGTACATGAAGGGGAAGGGAAAGGAATTGAAGAAGCTCTACTTCTCCTACACCACCTGCCCCAAGTGCGCGAAGGCGTATGGTAAAAATTACGTCGTGCTCTTCGCGCAGGTGAACTGAGGAAGAAAAAGTTAACGGTTACTTCGCGCCTCCTTCTTTCTTTTCCGGCGCCTCTTTCTTCTTGAAGACCTTCTTCTTCAAATCCTCCAGACGTTTCCTTCCCTCTTCCATCATCGTACTGCCTTTCTTCCTCCCCTGCTCCAAGAGCTTGCCACCGTGGTCTCTCACTTCATCTGCCAGTTCCTTCCTGGCCGGCGCAGACTTTTTCCATGCTTCTTTCGTGTGCTTGCCGGCTTCCCTCAGCCCCGCCTTCCCTTCATCGATGGCGGGCTTGAGCTTGTCCTTGAGTTTCTTCAAATGATCACGGAAGGTGGGCTCTTTCTTCGGTGACTCGGGTCCGACCATGGAGAGGGGGGGAGGGAACATCTGCAGTATACACTCCGAAAAAAACGGAAAGAGCCCTCGCCGGAAAGCAGAGGAGGGCACTTGTATTCCTGTGAAAAGGAGGTAAAGTATCATTTACATCGGCGGCTGCCTCAAAGCCCCGGAAACGAGGCGACCAGCCGATAACGCCCGCTGAAAGGACGGGCACCCTTCCGGTCTGCGCTCCCTCGCAGGCCGGTTTTAAAGTGGGGAGAGCTCTCCGAGGAACCCCTCGACATACATCCTGCGCGCTTCCCGCGCCGGGATCCCGCGCGACGCGAGGTAGAAGAGATCCTCGGGGGAGATCTTCGAGATCGTCGCACGGTGCCCCGCCTTCACCTCGTTGGTCGCAATGGAGAGCTCCGGCACGGCATCGGTTTTCGCCGTGGGATCGAGGAGGAGCACCTGCTCCGTGAGGTGCGTTTCCGTCCCCTTCGCCCCGCGGGCCACTTCAACCTTCCCGCGGAGAAGAGTGATCGCATGTTCTTCCACCGCAGCACGGAGCTCCGTCTCGCCGCTCCCGCGCGGCGCGGCGAAGAGTACGTGCGCGGAGAGCTCCTGCGTCTCCCGCTTCTTCGCATGTGCCGCCCAACGCACCTCCGCATGGCCCGCCGCCCCCGTCACGCGGATGGCGAGGGACTGCTGCACATTCCCCTCCGTGAGATTCTGCCACTGGAGCCGCGCACGCGCGGCGACGGTACACGTCTGCACGAGTGTGGAAGATGTGCGACTGCCGGAATGCACGCGGAGGGAGAGCTCCGCCCCGCGCTCCAGCATGACGGTGAGTGCGTGCGTGCAGACTTTGCGGAGATCGAGCAAGACGGAGGCGCGCGCACCCGCGCGGACGACGACCACGAGCCGCCGCTCCCGCACGCCCGGCACGAGGGTGATCGGCTGTTCTCCCGCCTCTCCTCGGGAGAGGACGATGCGCCGGGAAGGGGCTTTGGAGGGGCTCAGAGAAATACTTGCAAAGAAATAAATATAGTATAGATTACCATCGTTTCCTTCCCCAGCTTAGCATGGTCGCAGAGAACCGAGAGTCGTTCACGGGTGATGAAGACACTGTTCGCGGTACCCTCACCGGATCGCCGAATGGCGAGATGCCGGAATGGAGTGGGCGCGGCACCATGCCTCCGATCGATGATGTACACAAGGCACTCGCTGATGCGCAGGCCGCTCTCGACCAGCTGTACCCCCAAGATGGAGATGCCACCGCGAGGTACCGCGCGGAAGGACTGCAAGCCAAACTCGACGAGTTTGCCCAGGAAGCGCAGAGAGCTGATGAGGCATCAAGGCATGCCGAGCTCCTCCTCATGGCAGTCCGGATCCGAACCTTCATGGAAGAACTTCGTCTGCCGGACGTCCTCGTGGAGTCTGCCGCCTGAGTCTATTTCTTCTTGTCCTGCTCGACGGGGGGAAGCCCTTCTTCCCGAATTTTCGCAAGCTCCGCTTCGAGCGTGCGGATCCGTTCCTCCTGCTGCGCTTTGAGCGTGCCCGTGGTGGTGAGCGCCTCGCGGAGCATCTTCGCGATCTCCACCTGTGCAGGATCACTCGCAGGGTCCGCGATGAATTTATCGAGGCTGGCAATGCGCTGCTGCACGTCCTCTTCCGAGACTTCCTGCTCCTGTACCGCGGGGATGTCGTCTCCCAGATGGAAAGTCTGCGGGGGGAGCCCCTCCGCGGAGAGCGCGATGCCCGCCCCCACGTACGGCCCCCGTGCGCTGATCACCACATACTGTTCGCCATTGAGCGTGTGCCGCGCGATCTCAAAGTTCTCATCGTATGGCATGTGCAGCAGATTGGGCTCGATGACGAACGAAGCCTGCGCATGTTCCGCGTGGTAGGCAAAGGTGATCGCACGTCCGGGATCCTTCAGGAGGTACTGGTGCCAACCGTCATTGAGCTGGTGGCTCATCTCCCACCGCTCCTCTCGCTGCCTCTCCTTCTGCTCGCGCATGCGGTCGACCTCCTGCTGGAGTTCCGTGAGATCCTCCTGCGTCTGCGGGATGCACTCTTGCGTGCGCCGCTCCTGAAATCTGTTGCGCAGGCGCTCGAACGGGCGGAATCTCATGGGTTTGTTGTTTCTTATATTGTACAACTTTTTACAGATAAAATCTAGGTGCCGGTCGCGTCTTGCGCCAGCACCTAGGGGGTAGATCACGACGTGGCGGGGAGCCACGTGCTGTTGGTTCGCAATCTACCTATTTCTTCTTCGCCAGCTTTTCCTTCCAGCTGGCATATTCATCGATTTTCTCGAGAATCCGCGGGATCTCATCACGAGCGGCAACAGGCTTGGACCCATTGAACCAGACGTGATGCCATCCATCGAACTCTCCATTGGCCGGTCCATCCCGCTGGCAGCCATCGGTGACCGACTTCCACTCCCATGAACGATCGGGGAGGAAGACAACCACTTGGGGCGGCGCATAAGGATTGCCGGGGTCGGGACGGAAGAGGAATTTCCCCCGCGTCGTGTTGAAGGCGATACATTCCGCCTCCTGCCACGATTTCTCGGTAGCCGCCTTCTTCCCGTCGGCTTCCTTCTTGCCCGCTTCCGCGAGCGCGAGGAGACGATCGGTCTTTGCCATGAGTGAAATTTGGAACTTTTTGATCTCACTCACGTCCCGCTTCATTTGAGCCACGTCGCGCTCGAGCCTCGTGAGGCGCAGCGCATTCGACTCGGGTGAAACGGGTGCCGCCTTGGGCAATGGCAAGACCTTTTTCTTCACTGGCTCCCCCGCAAAACAGGTGGCTGCAAGCAGCCACAGAATCCCCAACGCAACTTTGCAACGCATGGTTGACCTCGTTCTTGAAACTTGATTGAACCCCCAACAGCTCTCTCTTCCTTCGCAAAGGGCGAGGAAGCTTCTGGGGGTGTGCGGTGCTGCGAAGGAACAGGAGAAAGTTGCTCATTGTAAAGAAATATAGAGAATTGTCAATTCTCCAAGAGATTCTTGAAATATTCGTCTTTTTGGCGATTCGACGGAATCACCGCTGTTCATAACAGCATTCTCACCCCACCGCCCCCTCCATCTGCAGCTCAATGAGCCGGTTCATCTCCACCGCGTACTCCAGCGGGAGGAGCCGCACGATCGGCTCAATGAAGCCATTCACGATCATGGCCTTTGCCTCCTCTTCGGTGAGTCCGCGGGAAGTGAGGTAGAAGATATCCTCCGCGGAGAGTTTTCCCACCGTCGCCTCGTGCGCGATGGTGATGTCCTCCGTACGGACCTGCATGTCCGGGATCGTCTCGGTGCGGCTCGTGGCATCGAGGAGGAGGGCATCGCAGGAAACATGCGCCGTCGCGCTACGCGCATCGGGCGTCACGCGCAGCGTCCCGCGGTACACCGCTCTCCCCCCGTCTCTACTCACAGACTTGCTCACCACGTTGCTCGAGGTATGCGGCGCCATGTGGTAAATCTTCGCCCCCGTGTCCTGCCACTGGCCTTTGCCGGCGAACGCCACCCCATAATGATCGCACCGCGCCCCCTCCCCCACGAGCATCGAACACGGATAGAGCATGGTTACGCCGCTCCCGAGATTCCCCCCCACCCATTCCATCACCGCGCCGCGCTCCACGATGGCACGCTTCGTATTCAGATTGAACGTGTCGCGGCTCCAGTTCTCCACGGAGGAGTAGCGCATGCGCGCACCGGGCTTCAGGAAGATCTCCACGCACCCCGCATGGAGCGCATGACTCCCGTACTTCGGAGCGGAGCATCCCTCGATGTAGTGCACCTGCGCACCCTCCTCCACCACGATGAGCGTGTGCTCGAACTGCCCCATGTTCCGCGCATTCATCCGGAAGTACGCCTGTAGCGGCTCAGTCACCGTGACACCCGCTGGCACGTAGAGGAAGGTGCCCCCCGACCAGACAGCCCCATGCAGAGCCGCAAACTTGTGATCCGTCGGTGGCACGCACTTCATGAAGAAACGCTGCACCAGAGCAGGATGGAGACGGAGCGCGTCGTCGAGATCGAGGAAGATCACCCCCTGTGCTTTCCACTGCTCCTTGAGCCGATGATAAATGACTTCGCTCTCGTACTGCGCGCCTACCCCCGCGAGCACTTTGCGCTCCGCCTCAGGGATGCCGAGGCGATCGTAGACACGGCGGATCTCCTCCGGCACCTCGCCCCAGTCCTCCGTTTCCTCCACACCGGGATGGGCGTAGTAGATGATGTCATCGAGAGGCAGAGCTGAGAGATCTGGCCCCCATGCGGGGAGTGGCATTCGCTGAAACACACGGAAGCTCTGCAGCCGGTGCTGCAGCATCCATTTTGGCTCCCCCTTCTGGCCGGAAATTCTCCGGATGAGCTCCTCCGAGAGCCCGCGTTCCGCTCCGACGGCGTAGGGTGCCGGATTGGCCCCGGCCGTGACCGCAGGGCGGCGGCGGACGGCCTTCGGAGAGGGTGACGAAGCCATGTGAGTCAGAATTGTAGGAGAAACGCTAGAAATGACACGATTTTTATACATTAAAGAAGGATGGGAGAGACTCTTGCTTTTATTCAATTTAATGGTGTATAATCAATTAACATGCCAAATTGGCGATCTCTCCCATCGGCGCTGTGGCAGCGGAGCCTCGGCTTCGTGAAGCGGCACTACATTCTCTCGCCCATCCTCGGAGTCGTCGCTCTCTTGTTTATCCTGCTCCTGTGGGCGATCTTCAAGCCGGCTGCTCCAGAATACATCACGGCTGTGGTGACCCGCGGAGACCTCGTGCAGAGGGTAGAGGCTGTGGGAACCATCACCTCCGACCGTGATCTGAATCTCAAATTCCCCACGACGGGGATCATCGCGGAAGTCTTCGTGAAGGAGGGGGACAAAGTCACGGCAGGACAGGAACTCGCGAAGCTCCGAAATGATGCGCTCGCCGCGGATGTCGCATCTGCTGCCGCCCAGCTCGCATCCGCACAGGCAAACCTTCGGGAGCTCCAGGAAGGGACGCGCCCGGAGGATATCACCATCGCTCAGGCGGATGTCGCGAACAAGCGCGCACAGCTCGAGGCTGCGCGGACGACGCTCGCAGGCGCGCAGGAGAAGCGAAAAGTGAGCGAGCAGAAGCTCGAGACACTCAAGCAGGAAGCTTCCATCAATCTCGCGAGCGACATCGAGTCGGCTGCAAGCAACTACACGAAGTATCTCACGACCGCCGATAATGCTCTGAAATCCCTCAATGATGTCTTTGTGGGTGATCCTGTCGTGCGGTACTACGTCGAATTCTTCTCCCAGAGTGCCTATCTCGCATTCCGCGCCTCGTGGACGAGAGCACAGGGGGAAATGGATCAGCTCCTCGGAAACATGAGTAGCTTTGCAGATTACCAACAGGCAGTGGCTGCCATCCGTGATGCGCGTCCTGCGGTCGCCGATGTCGCGGATGTTATGAACCAGGCTTACAACCTCATTGCGGGGCTCCCGGTCACGGACAGTTTCTCCATCGCGAATCGCGAGGAGCACAAAACCACGATCTCCACAGGAAGAACGAATGCACAGACCGCGCTGAGCGGACTCGATACGTCGATCTCGACGCTCCAGACCTCCACTGCGAGCTACGACACACTCATCGCGACGGAGGAGGCCACACTTACGACAGCCATCAACACGGAGAAGTCCGCCACCGCGGACATCGCTACCTACGAGGCGACACTCCGCTCCCAGGAAGCCCAGTTGGCCCTGAAGATCGCCGGCCCGCGCACCACGACCATCGCGGCATCCCGCGCGAGCGTGAATTCCGCCTACGCGAGCCTCAGCCGGGCACGCGCGAAGCTGGAGGATTCCATCATCCGCGCCCCGGCCGACGGGACCATCACCAAGGTGGACTTCAAGCTCGGAGAATTTACGGGCGATCCCGATAACATCGACCACTCCATCACCATGCTCGGCACTTCCCCCTTCCGTGTGGAGATGCTCCTCTCGGAAGTGGATATCCCGAAGGTGAACCTCACGCAGAGCGGCTCCATCGAGCTGGATGCCTTCCCGGATACGCACTACGCCCTGCGCGTGAGCACCGTTGAGCCGGGCCCCACGAAGGTCGAAGGGGTTTCCAAGTACCGCGTGAACCTGAACTTCGTTTTCCCGCACGAGGAGTTCAAGATCGGCATGACGGGAGACGCGGAGATCATTACTGGAGAACGGAAAGATGTCCTGCTCACCCCCTCACGTGCCGTCATCCAGAGTGAAGGAAACGGCAAGATCGTTCGCGTCCTCGAGGACGGCAAGGTCATCGAGAAACCTGTGACGATCGGCATGGAGAGCGACACGGATGCCGAGGTTGTGAGCGGCCTTACGGAGGGGGAGACTGTCATCGTCCTCATTAAGAAGTAACCATGCCAAAAAAACCTTCTACGCCACTCATCGAGGCTATGAACCTCTACAAGTCGTACTTCAATGACGAATTGGAGACGCCTGTCCTCTTCGATATCAATTTGAAGATCGAAACAGGTGAATTCGTGGCCATCATGGGACCGTCCGGCTCCGGCAAATCGACGCTCATGCACATCCTGGGCTTCCTCGACGTGCCGACGAAAGGCCACTATCACTTCAAGGGGGAATCGACGGAGGAAAAACTCGAAGACGATCTCGCGCACATCCGCTCCGAGAGCGTGAGCTTCGTCTTCCAGCAATTCAATCTCCTCCCGCGCACCACGGTCTTCGATAATGTGATGCTCCCGCTCATCTACGGAAAAACATCCCCCCTAAAGCGCCGCGATTTCGTGATGCAGGCCATTGAATCCGTCGGCCTGAAAGACCGCGCGACGTTCTATTCGAACCAACTCTCCGGCGGGCAGCAGCAGCGCGTCGCCATTGCCCGTGCGCTCGTCACGAGTCCTGAAGTGATCTTCGCGGACGAGCCGACGGGGAACCTGGACTCTGCCTCGGGAAAACATGTGATGGAAATCCTGCAGAATCTGCATAAGAAAGGGCACACCATCATCCTCGTGACCCACGAGCGAACCACCGCGGAACACGCAGAGCGCATTCTCCACATCCAGGACGGACGCATCATTGATGATGAAAAAGGATTTACACGGCGCATCGCGAGCCAGATAAAGCAATTGAAGTAAAAACTCCCCTTCATCTCCCATGCTCTTCCGGGATACCGTCAACATCGCGATCCGGGCAGTGACGGCCAACCGAAGCCGTGCCCTGCTCACGATGCTCGGCATCATCATCGCCGTGGGCGCGGTGATCCTTATGGCGAGTATCGGGAAGAGCATGGAGGGTGTGATCCTCGATCAAGTCAGCATCCTGGGGCCGCGGACCATCGCGATATGGCCCGGGAACAAGGGGCCGGAGGGCGGGAGCGGAACCATGAATCCGGATTACGACAAATTAACCGTCAATGATGTGGATGCCATAGAAAAACTCCCGACGATCGCGGGGATTTCCCCGGTTATTTTTGTCACCGGCAAAGTCTCCTATGGAAGCGAAACTTCCGATACGCGCGCAGGGGGATCGACACCGGATATTTACGAGATCCAGAACATTGAATTGCAGGAAGGACGTCTGCACGATGAAAATGATGAAAAAGATGTCCGGGCAGTCGCCGTCCTGGGGACAGATACCGCTCTTGATCTCTTCGGGAATCAAAACCCTCTCGGAAAACGCATCGACATTGGCGAGCAGAAATTCACCGTGATTGGTGTCCTGAAGCCGGCAGGATCTGCATTTTTCCAGAACATGGATGAGCGAATCCTCGTGCCGTTCTCTGTCGCAAAAATAACGATGCAACGATCGTACGTGGATATGATCGCCGCTGTCTCGGCAACTGATGACCTGGAATACGCGGCAGAGGACGTGAGCTACCTCCTGAGGAAGCGCCATAAGATCACGCTGCCGGACGACGGCGGCACGGATAACGATGACTTCCTCGTGCGCACAGCGGCGCAGGCACAGGACATCCTCGGGGCAGTTTCCCTCGGACTCACCTTTTTCATCACGATGATCGCTGGCATCTCCCTCGTTGTCGGCGGCATCGGCATCATGAACATCATGCTGGTGGCAGTAACCGAACGCACAAGGGAAATCGGCCTCCGCAAGGCACTGGGGGCAAAACAGAAAGACATCCTGCGGCAATTCCTCGTGGAGGCGGTGATGCTCACATTCCTCGGCGGGCTCTTCGGACTCCTGATCGGCATTGGCATCAACCTGCTCATCGTGGGCATCGCCCACAAGTTTCTTACGGCCTACATCTTCAAGTTGAATACTTTCGCCATTGTCCTCTCCGTCGTCATGGCCGCAGTCACGGGGCTGGCATTTGGAATTTACCCCGCCCGGAAGGCAGCATCTCTCAACCCTATCGAAGCTCTCCGCTACGAGTAATGCGCACAAAAGACCTCTTGCATTCGGCACTGGAAGGACTCACGCGAAACATCTCGCGGTCCCTCCTCACGACCCTCGGCATCATCATCGGCGTCGGGTCGGTCGTGCTGATGGTGTCCCTTGGAGCAACATTCGAGCGATTCATCCTGGACCAGGTGAGCACCTTCAGCGGGACCACATTCGAGGTGCAGCCCAAAGGAATGGAGGAATTCGGCAAAAGCACGCTGACGATTACCGAAGCGGATGCAGAGGAGCTCAAAAAACTCTCGACGGTGAAGAACGTGACTCCTGCCATCTTTATCGCAAAAAAAGTGAAGTACGGCTCGGAGGAGGCCGATCCGATGGTACTCGGCACATCGAAGGAAATTTTTACGAACTGGTCGCTGAAAATTGATCGCGGACGATTATTGACGGATGGCGACCTGAAGGGAGGACAGAGCGTCGTTGTCGTCGGGCCAAAAACGGCTGAGGATCTCTTTGGCGATGCCGACCCCCTCGGCAAGCGCATCAGTGTTGGCGAACGGAAATTCACCGTTGTGGGCTTGCTGAAGGGGCTCGGGGGCGCGATGGGCACGCAGATGGACAGAATCATCTACATCCCCTACACCGTCGCGAAAACCATGGCGAACAAAGGGCAGTATGTGGATTACATTTCCCTGCAGGCGGTAGGAAGCGTCGATCTGGCAGAGGAAGATATCAAATCGCTGCTGCGCAAGCGTCATGACATCAAGAATCCCCAGAATGACCCCGACAAGGACGACTTCGTCGCACGTTCCTTCGAACAGGCGATGGATATCATCGGCACAGTGACGCTCTCCATTACGATCTTCCTCAGTCTCATCGCCGGCATCTCCCTCGTTGTCGGCGGCATCGGCATCATGAACATCATGCTCGTCTCCGTCACGGAGCGGACCAAGGAAATCGGCCTGCGAAAAGCTGTGGGAGCCCGCCGGAGGGACATCCTGGTGCAATTCCTTGTGGAGGCTGTGGCCCTTACTCTCCTCGGAGGATTGATCGGTGTCGCGGGGGGCGGATTCCTCGGATTCCTCCTCACAAAGATCGCCGCGAAATTCCTCGGGGATCTCTCGTTTGCGCTCACTATTACTTCCATCCTCCTCGCTATGGGTATGGCCGTGGGAACGGGGCTTGTCTTCGGCATCTACCCTGCCCTGCGGGCCGCGCGCCTCCATCCCATTGAAGCGCTTCGCATTGAGTAAAAGGGGCATCTTGCGCAGGAAGACACGATCAAGGGACAATGAGGACCTCTCTTCCCCCCTCTCCTGTGAAAGAGACCGAATGTGAACTCTGTGGCGAGCCGATCTGCCAGGAATGCGGTGGGTGCGGGTGCGACGAGAATCCGTGCACCTGTGACCTCATGGCGGATGATGATGACGACGAGCGCTGAGGCAATGACGAGAGAGGTTCCTTGACCCATTTCGAGAAGGAAGGGGAGGATGAGAAGCGCCCATGAATGAGAACATTCCTCCGACGGGATGGCGTAGTCGCTTCAGATGTCATGAGAGAGACGTGCTCCAGGCATTCCATGCCGTACGGAAAGGCCTTTCCATCTCTCTGAGAAATGCAAAGGAGCACCCACTTTCTGCCGCACAGGCAGCCCAAATAGCAGATAGCCTCCGTGAACAGCGCGAACTCGTGCGGCAGATCCTCGCACGCAGGAAATACGAACGGGCGCGACATCTTCTAAGATTGAATGAGAGAGAACGTACGCGCTTCCTCACCCTTGCAGAAAAGGCGCAATTGAACGTCTCGACGTTGCGCCTTCAATGCAAGAAACATACGGGGTCGCTCCACCAGTGAGAGCTTCAACGAAGCTCGTAGCTCAGAGTGACGGTGACGCTCACTTCCTGTTCACCGGCAGGCACGACGGGTGACGGCGCGGCAATGCCGCCCGCGCTGATGGCCATGGACTTCTCCATGCGGTCGTAATTCACGGGATACCCGACGTAACCTTCGTTGAAGTCTGTGAGCTTTCCGAGGGTCTTCCCGAGCTGCTGTGCGAGGAGCTGCGCCTTGGCCTTGGCCTTGGTGATAGCCATCTCACGCGCCTGCTTTCGAAGCTCCTCAGGATCATCGATCGTGAAGCTCACGCCGCCCGCTTGATTCGCGCCCTGCGTGACCGCAGCATTGAGGACCTCTCCGATTTTGTCGAGATTGCGAACTTTCACCGTGAGACTCTGGCTCGCCTCGAACCCACGTTCGACCTGCCGGCCATCCTGATAGTCATACGCCGGGTTCAGGTAGAGCGATTGCGTGGAAATGTCTTTCTCCTCCACGCCCTGCTCCTTCACGGCTGCAAGGATCTTATTCATCTTCGTATTGAGCTCCGTCATCGCGGCTTGTGCCGTCTTCTCGCGACCGGTCTGCACGCCGAAGTTAAGCTGTGCGATATCAGGAGCCGCCATCACCTTGCCTTCTGCATCGACGGAAACGACGGTCCGCTGGTAGCCGCGGACTTCGACGTACTTTCCGGCAACGAAGAGCCCGCCAAGGAGGAGAGCGACGACGATGGGCATCCAGACAGGAGGACGAACGGTAATCTTCGTGTCTTCCATGTGAGAGGGGGGAAAGGGCGCTCATCATACCCGGTCCCCATGCCGGAAAAGAGTGGACAGCAGGACGCGACTGAAGCCCTACGAGCGACCGGCGGCTCCGTACCTTCGATATCCGTGTTTCTCGAGCTGCCGTGCGAGGGAAAATCCCCCACTCTCCACGATTTCCCCCTTCATCATGACATGAACAAAATCAGGTGTGAGATAGTCAAGGATCCGCGCGTAGTGTGTCACAAGGAGCGCGGTGAACGGCGGGCGGCCTGCTTCCCGCCTGGAACGCAGTATCTGCATGCTCTTCGCTACAAGTTTCAATGCGTCGAGATCGAGACCGGAATCTGTTTCATCGAGGAGTGCGAGCCGCGGCTCGAGTATGTGGAGCTGCAGCACCTCCGCCTTCTTCTTCTCCCCCCCGGAAAACCCCTCGTTCACGGAACGCTCGAGGAAAGAAGGATCCAGCGCGAGCAGCTTCATCTTCTCCTCGAGGAAGGCCTTGAACTTGATCGGAGAAATTTTCTTCCGCTCCGGCGCGCGCGCCGACATCTGGGCGCGGGAAGCGGAGAAGAGAAACTCCCGAAGGCTCACGCCTTTGATCTCCCGGGGATACTGGAAAGCAAGGAAGAGCCCCGCCCTGGCTCGCTCATGTGGTTCCATGGTGAGAAGATTTTTCCCATTGAATACAATACTCCCCGCGGTCACTGCATAGGATGGATGCCCCATGAGCGCATGGACGAGCGTGGACTTCCCGGATCCATTCGGTCCCATGATGGCATGCACCTCGCCTTCTCTCATATCAAGCGAGAGGCCATGGACCACTTCCTTCTCCGCCACGGAGACGTGGAGATCGCGAATAGTGAGGAGCGCTCTGCGCCGTGCCATGCAAAAAGTATACAGGGGAAATGTAAGAAAAAATCCCTTCATACTGCCTCCTGCCTCCTGCATACTATGCACATGCCCAAAGTCACTTTCATCGTCAATGGCAAAGAGCAAACCGTCGAAACAGAAGGCGGGAAGACGCTCCTCGAAATTGCGCAGGCACATCAGATCCCCATGGAAGCCTCCTGTGGAGGCAACGGTTTCTGCGCGACCTGCAAGTGTAAGATTCAAAAGGGGCAGGAGAACCTGAATCCCCGGAATGATCGGGAGGAGGCTATGGGAGCCGGGGAGGGCGAACGCCTGGGCTGCCAGGCCTCCGTGCAGGGCGACGTGACCGTGGAGCTGCTTCCCGCCTAAACGCGCGCGAGTACGGAGAGTTTCTCCTTCACCTTCTGATCATAAGGCTCGAGCTTGTTGATGCGCCGGTAGACCTCTTCCGCATGCTCCGCCTGACCAAGCTGCAAGTGGCATTCTGCGAGGAGATGCAGCAGAGGAATATCACGACACAGCCGCGTCGTGGCTTTCTCGAGAAGAGGAACCGCCTCCTCGAAGCGATGTGCCGCAATGCACGCACGCCCGAGGGCGGCGCTCCGCTCCGGCGTCTTCGCATCACGATTGAGCGCCTCCTGATAGGAGTAGCATGCTTCGACGAACTTCCCTTGCCGGTAGTAGGCGAGCCCGAGGTTCGCGTGGTAGGAGACGTCGTCATCGTGCTGAAGGAGCTCGCGGTACATCGCCTCCGCCTTGGCATCGCGGCCGGTGTGCAGGTAGAACTTGGCGAGCTGCGCCTGCACGTCGTAGGCGCGGGGATTGATGGTAAGCGCCTGAATGTACAAGCGCTCGGCTTCGTCACATTTGTCCTGCGCGAACGCCTTCTCGGCATCCCGCACGAGGGAGCGCACCTGCTGGAGCTCAATGGCCGAGGTGCGCGGACTCTTCTTGGATTTCTCAACGGGCGTCTCCTCCAGAATGACCGCACCGCGTTCCTCCACGAGATCCGTCCTCTGGCGGACACTGCGGACGAAGCGCCGCACGAAGTGATGACGCATGAGAACACGTCCGCCCAAAATCAGGCAGATACCAGCGAGAGAGCCGAAGAGGACAATAATGTAAATCAAACGGCAAAAGAGGCTAGCACGGGAGAAAAAGTGGAGCAAGAGACTAAAGGCAGAAGTACGCAAGTGCCTCGGTGAATCGCGGGTATCCCCCTCACGAAACACTGAACAAAAACCTGCCAGACAGTATTTCACGATGGGCGTTCGTCTTGAGCCCCCGTGCGAGCTCATGGAGCGCGGCAACGTGTTCCCGTGAGAAGGAGGAGGCGTGCTGTTCGCGGAGAGCGAGCGACAGATGCAGGAGGAGTTGATCTGCCTCCTCGCCACGCTCCTTGAGTGGAAGGAGAATCTGGAGCCGCTCCTTGAGCGAGCGACTGCGCCAGAAGGCGAGCGCCTTCGTGTGGACCATACGATGAGTGCGGAATGCCTCGGGATCACTCCTGAGCTGCTTCACGATCCCCGGCGCCCCCTGCGCGAGATGGGAGAGGAAGCGCGCATCGTCGTCGGCCATGCCCTCCAGGAGTGGCTGGAGTTCACGCTGTGGCACGCGCTGGAACCGGAGCACGCGGGCGCGGGAGACAATGGTGGGAAGAAGGGCGGAGAGCGACTGCGTCGTGAGGAGGAAAACGAGGTGCGCCGGCGGCTCCTCGAGGATCTTCAGGAGAGCATTCGCCGCCTCGTCGTGGAGCCGCTCCACAGAGCGGATAATGCAGCATCGATACGACCTGAGGCCCGTCTCGATGAGACGCTTCTGCAGGCCACGAATATCATCGATGCTGATGACATCCGTCTTTGCATGCTTCTTGCTTCGCTCTTCCTGCGGGGCATTGGAGGTTTGTGCGATCACCGACCAATCCTCGCACACGTCTTCGATCCAGAGCTGATCGAGGACGAGGAGATCAGGATGAGTGAGACGCTTCATGTCATGCTCCACGCGCTCCAGTGCCTCGTCGGAAAGCCCCTGGGAGAGGAGCTCCTGCGCAAACCACCGCGCGATGGTCATTTTCCCGAGATGCCGCGGTCCTGCGAAGAGGTAGGCATGCGCCACGTTCCCTGATGCGATATCGCGCAGGAGCTCCGTGAGATGTTCCGCATGGCCGATGATCTCTTTCGGCTTCGGCATGGAAAGACATGGTAGCACGGAGCGAAAGACAGAGATGGTGTTTTCCTGCCTCACCCCTAGCCCCCTCTTCGAGGACACACAAGCAACAAACAAAACAAAAACCCCTTACACCCCGATCCCATGGCACTTCTTGTACTTCTTCCCCGACCCACACGGGCACGGATCATTGCGCCCAACCTTGTGAATATGGAGCGGCTGCGCGGCAGCTGCCTGCGGACGGGGGACCGCCGGGGCGCCCTCCTCCCGCAACACCACGGGATTGATCTTGCTCTGTGCCGAAGCCGCCACGCCGGTCTGCGCGAGCTCCGCCTCGATCTGATCTTCATTGGTGCGCGCCCCCTCGAGCGAACCTTCCGCCTCCTCAAGGAACATCTGCGTCTTGAAGTCGCCAAAGTTTACCTGCAGGAGCGTGCGGATGATCGTTGCATCGACGGTCGCGAGGAGCTGCTGGAAACGGCGGAAGCCCTGATCCTTGTACTCAATGAGCGGATCACGCTGCGCATAGCCAGAGAAGGCCACCTGCTCGCGGAGATGTGACATGTCATCGATGTGATCCATCCAGTGTGTATCGATGGAACGAAGCGTGACAATGCGCTCGGCCTGTACCACGGTCTGTGAATCCTCCCGCGCGCACTTCTCTTCGTAGAACTCCGTGACGAGCCGGACGAGGGTGGCGGCGAGTGCCTCCGCATCCGGGAATTTTCGAATGTTCTCCGCACTTATCGCCCTGCCCAGCTCCGGATGGAGTGCGGAGAGATGTTCGAGGATCTCCTTTACATTCCACTCATCGGAATCGACGTGGTGCGCATGGAGAGCAGTGATCCCCTTCACCTCACGCTCCATCGCCGCGAGGACATCCTGATGGAGCGGCTGCACGCCCTCCTGTCCGTTCTCCGCACCCCCTTCCGTCTCCGCAAGTTTCTTCAGGATCTTCTGGCGACGGGTGTAGATGATTTCACGATGCTTGTTCATCACGTCGTCGTACTGCACGACATGACGTCGGATGTCGAAGTTGCGTCCCTCCACCTTCTTCTGCGCGCTCTCGATGGACCGCGAGACGATGTTATTTTCGAGCGGGACATCGTCCGGCACGCGGAGCCGCTCCATCATCGACTTGAGCCGGTCACCGCCGAAGAGCCGCATGAGATCATCCTCCATGGAGACGAAGAACTGGCTCTCGCCCGGATCACCCTGGCGTCCGGAGCGGCCACGCAGCTGGTTATCGATGCGCCGGGCCTCGTGGCGCTCGGTACCGAGGATGGCGAGCCCGCCGAGCTCCGTCACCCCCGGTGCGAGCTTGATGTCCGTGCCGCGTCCCGCCATATTCGTCGCAATGGTCACCGCCCCGCGCTCGCCCGCCCTCGCCACGATCTCCGCCTCCTTTTCGTGGTGCTTCGCATTGAGCACCTGATGGGGAACGCCCTGCTCCTTGAGGAGCAGACTCATTGCCTCGGATTTCTCAATGGAGGTCGTCCCGATGAGGATCGGCTGCCCCTTGGCATGCTTCTCTGCGGCGAGTTTCGCAACCGCCTGAAACTTCGCCGCCACCGTGCGGTAGATGGAGTCGGACTTGTCCGCGCGCACGCACGTCTTGTTCGTGGGGACGACGATCGTCCGCAGTTTGTAGATGGATTCGAATTCCTCCTCCTCGGTCTTCGCCGTTCCAGTCATGCCGGCGAGTTTCTCATAGAGGCGAAAGTAATTCTGGAAAGTGATAGTGGCGAGCGTCTTCGATTCGCGCTGTACCTCCACCCCTTCCTTCGCCTCGATCGCCTGATGGAGGCCATGACTGTAGCGACGCCCGGGCATCAGGCGACCCGTGAACTCGTCGACGATGATAATCTCACCCTCCTTCACCACGTAATCGACGTCATTCTGGTAGATGGCCTGCGCACGGAGCGCCTGCTCAATGTGATGAACCTCCTGGAACCCGCGCTCAGTGTAGATATTCTCCACACCGAGGAGCTCCTCCATCTTCCTGATACCCTCCTCCGTCAGCGCCGCAGTGCGCTGCTTCTCGTCTTTGTTGTAGTGCACGTTCTCCTGCAGCTGCCGGACGAGCCGCGTGTACTGCACGTACTTTTCCGTGGATTCCTCTGCTGGCTGGCTGATGATGAGCGGTGTGCGAGCCTCATCGATGAGGATGGAGTCCACCTCGTCGACGATGGAGTAATGAAGCCCCCGCTGCACCTGACGGCTGAGCGAGCTCACCATGTTGTCACGCAGATAGTCGAAACCAAATTCATTGTTGGTCCCGTACGTCACATCGCTCGCGTAGGCCGCCTTCCGCTCATCATTCGTCCGCTCGTGCACGACTGTACCCGCAGTCAGGCCCAGCGCCCCGTACAATATTCCCATCCAGAGTGCGTCACGCTTGGCGAGGTAGTCGTTCACCGTCACCACGTGCACTCCCTTGCCCGTGAGGGCATTCAGGTACACCGGCATGGTGCAGACGAGCGTTTTTCCTTCGCCTGTCTTCATCTCCGCGATGCGCCCCTGATGGAGAACGATGCCCCCGAGGATCTGCACATCGAAGGGCACCATGTCCCACACGAAGACCTGCTTGCCCATCTCCGCCTTCCGCCCCTTGATGAGCTCGCAAGCTCGGACGACGGTGGCGAATGCCTCCGGCAGGAGTGCATCGAGCGAGGTGCCTCCGCGCACGCGTTCCTTGAATTTTTCCGTCTGCTTCGGGAGATCCTCCACGGTGAGCGCGCGGATGGCCGGCGAAGCGAGCACTTCCTTCACGGCATGCACGCGGGGCCACAGCTTCTTGATCTCCTTCTCATTGGGATCGCCGAGAAGCCGATTGAGAGAATCGATGAAGCTCATGAAAGCGCTGGAAAG
>JAEAMF010001133.1_pt1 | contig 22008 bp, 19 predicted proteins | sample 8958721 | NCBI WGS metagenome assembly JAEAMF01 (sample SAMN16933255, study PRJNA681124) | bioreactor sludge metagenome | isolation source: anaerobic bioreactor treating anionic surfactant - SDBS | place: India: Bengaluru | collected 2019-02-28
CCCCCCATTTTTTTCTCGCGCCCCCCAATATTCGGCCCGGCTTGCCAAATTTAGGCCTCTTGGGGGGGGGTGGCCCAAACCCCCCGGGGGGGGGGGGCCCCCCCCCCCCCGCGGCGATAGTTTGCGGCGAGATCATCCGGCGCGATGACGAAGCCGGTAGCGATCACCGCGTGGGCGGGAAGACCCGCCCACCCTACGCCAGGAAGTCCAGCAGCGTGAGCGCCACCACCTTGGTGGCCTTGCGCAAATCCTCCAGCCGCACATGCTCGTCGGCCTTCTTGGCGTTCGACGCCGAGACCGTGCGCGGCCCGGCCCCGTACATCACCGCCGGGATGCCGCGCTCGCCGTACAGGCGCGCATCCGCGTACAGCGGCGTGCCCTGGGCCGTGATCTCCTCGCCCAGGATGGCGCGGCCGTGGCGCTGCAGGCTATCCACCAGCTTGTCGGAGCCGGGCAGCGGGCGCAGCGCATGCGAGAGCAGCAGGCGCCGGATCTCCAGCCGGATGCCGGGCATGCCGGCCACCGCGCCTTCGATCAGGGCGCGCACCTGCGCTTCCACCGCCACCGGGTCTTCTTCCGGGATCATGCGGCGGTCCATCTTCATGACCACCTTGCCCGGCACCACATTGGTATTGGTGCCGCCATCGATGCGGCCGACCAGCATGGTGGGCGAATCGATGCCGGGTACCTGCGACTTGATCTTCTTGAGTTCGGGCAGCTGGCCGTAGATCGCGTTCAGGATGCGGGTGGCGGCCTGCAGCGCGTCCACTGCCGTCTCCGGCATGGCGCCGTGGCCGGCCTTGCCGTGCACCGTGATCTCCAGCTGCAGGCAGGCGTTGTGGGCGGTGACGATGTTGTAGCTGAAGCCGGCCGCGATCACGTAGTCGGGGCGGGTCAAGTTCTGTTCCAGCAGCCAGCCCGGGCCGAGCAGTCCGCCGAATTCCTCGTCGTAGGTGAAGTGCAGCTCGAGCGCCCCCTTGAGCGGCAGGCCCAGCGCTTCCAGCGCGCGCACGGCGAAGACGTAGGTGGCGAAGTCGCTCTTCGAGACCGCCGCCGCGCGGCCGTAGATGGCCCCGTCAACGATCTCGGCGCCGTAGGGCGATTTGGTCCAGCCCTCGCCCGGCGGCACCACGTCGCCGTGCGCGTTCAGCGCCAGCGTAGGGCCGCCCGCGCCATAGGGGCGGCGCACGATCAGGTTGGTGATGCTTTCCATGCCGTAGTCGCGCACCGCCTGCTCCGGCACCGCATGCTGCTCGGCGTTCCAGCCGTATTGCGCGAGCATCGCCGCCACCGCTTCGGCGTGCGGCGCATTGTTCCCCGGCGGCGTGTCGGTGGGAATGCGGATGACCTGCTGCAGGAAGCCGACCTGCTCGTCGAAGTGCTCGTCGATCCATTGCAGGAGTCGTTGCTGTGCTTGATCGTTCATCAGTGTTGTCCGGTTTTTGCGCCCGCTTCGAACCAGGCGCCGACCTGCGCCCGTTCCGCATCGGTCATGTTGGTGAGGTTCGCCAGCGGCATCGCCTTCATCTGCACGGTCTGCTGGTAGATGCGCTGCGCGTTCTGGCTGACGAGTTCGGGGGTATGCAGCATCACGCCGCTTGGGGCCGTCGCGAAGCCCGGCTGGGTCGGGTGCTGCGCGTGGCAGGACACGCAGCGCTGGTCGATGATGGTGCGCACCTGGGCGAAGCGGGCGGCGTCGTCCGCACCGGATGGCGCCTTGACCGGTACCGGCGCCTTGGGCGCGATGGCGAAGGCCAGGATCGCGAGCAGGGCCACGCCCGCCGCCGGGTACTTCCATTCGACGCGGCCCTTGTGGCGCAGGTTGAAGAAGTGGCGGATCAGGACGCCCGCCGCCATGATCACGCCCAGCACCGCCCATGAGTATTCGTGGCGGTAGGTCATCGCGTAGTGGTTGCTGATCATGATGAACAGCACCGGCAGCGTGAAGTAGTTGTTGTGGACGCTGCGCTGCTTGGCCTTGATGCCGTGGATGGGGTCCGGCTTCTCGCCGGCCATCATGGCATTGACCATCTTGCGCTGGCCGGGAATGATCAGCATCGCCACGTTCGCCACCATCATGGTGCCGATCATCGCCCCCACATGCAGGTAGGCGGCGCGGCCGCTCAGCAGGTGGGTGAGCACATAGCTGCTCAGGACCAGGAAGGCGAAGATGGTGAGGCCGAAGGCCAGGTCGTGCTTGCCCAGCGGGGAACGGCACAGCAGGTCGTAGACGATCCAGCCGACCACCAGGCTGGCCAGTCCAATGCCAACGGCCTGCCAGCTGGTCAAATCTGCCACGCTGCGGTCGACCATCATGGCTTGCGCGTTCAGGTAGTAGACGATGACCAGCAGCGCGAAGCCGGAGATCCAGGTGGAATAGGCTTCCCACTTGAACCAGTGGAGCTCCTTGGGCAGCTCGGCGGGCGCCACCAGGTATTTCTGCGGGTTGTAGAAACCACCGCCGTGCACCGCCCACAGCTCGCCGGCCACGCCCTTCCTGGCCAGCTCGGAGCCCGGCGCCGGAGGGCGGATGGTGTTGTCGAGCCAGACGAAGTAGAAGGACGCACCGATCCAGGCGATGCCCGTGATGATGTGCAGCCAGCGCACCAGCATGTTGAACCACTCCAGGGCATACGGGCCGAGATAACCGAAACCATCCATAGAAGCGTCCTTGTCGAGTATCCCTCGACGATAACGTGATTTCAATTTCTGCAACATGAAATTTAGCGTATATTCGACATAACTGTATTGATATACGCCCCCCATGGCCAGCCTGCCCCAGCACCTCGACCTGCACCTGATCCGCATCCTCTACCTGCTGCTGCAGGAGAAGAACGTCTCGCGCGTGGCGCTCAAGCTGAACCAGCCGCAGCCCTCGATCTCGGCCTCGCTGCGCAAACTGCGCGAGCTGACCGGCGATCCGCTGCTGGTGCGCGGCGCGCGCGGCATGGTGCCGACCCAGCACGGCGAGAGCCTGCTCAAGCCGGCCAAGCGCATCCTCGACGAAACCGAGAGCCTGTTCGTGCGCAAGTCGCCCTTCGTGCCGGAGGAAGCGGCGCGCACCTTCCACATCGCCGCGCCCGACTACCTCGACACCCAGTTCCTGCCGAACGTGGTGGCGGCGCTGCGGCGCGGTTCGCCCAACAGCAAGGTGGTGATCCACAGCCTGGGACCGGGCCTGGACTACCTGCGCATGCTGTCCGACGGCGAGATGGACCTGGTGATCGCCAACTGGGACGAGCCGCCCGCGCACCTGCACATGTCGAAGCTGTTCGAAGACCCGATCATCTGCACCATGCGCGCCGACAGCCCGTATGCCAAGCGCACCGCGATCGATGCGATGACGGTCGAGGATTACCTCGCGCTGCCGCACGTGGCGCCCTCGCAGATGCTGCCGGGCTACCACGGCGTGATCGACGCCCACCTCGACCGCCTGGGGCTGCAGCGCAAGGTGGCGGTCGAGTCGCCCTACTTCGGCGTGATTCCCTACATGCTGACCCAGAGCGACCTGGTGCTGACCACCGGGCGCCAGTTCATCCGCTTCTACGAACGCACGCTGCCGCTCAAGAGCTTCACGGTGCCGATCAAGTTCCCGCCGATGCGCTTCTACCAGCTGTGGCACCAGCGGGTGCACCAGTCGACCGAACACAAGTGGCTGCGCGACCAGATCAGCGCGGCGGCGCGTGCGCTGGTTGCAAAATAGACCAAAGCCGCGCAATACCCTTTATCTGACCAGGCGTATAAACGGAGGCACTTGCAGGAACTATCATCATTGACTCTCATGAGGCGATGCGAACCATGACTACCCTGTCGGACCTGAACACCTGCCCACCCGCCCCCTTTGTCGAGGCGCTGCGCGGCATCTACGAACACTCGCCCTGGATCGCCGAACGTGCCGCCGGCCTGCGGCCCTTCGCCAGCGTCACCGCCCTCAAGCAGGCCTTGCAGGCGACCGTCACGCAGGCAAGCGAAGACGAGCAGCTGGCGCTGCTGCGCGCCCACCCGGAACTGGCCGGCAAGGCGGCGATCGCCGGCGAGCTGACGGCGGAATCCACGGGCGAGCAGGCGGCGTCCGGCCTGAACCGCTGCAGCCCGGAGGAATACGCCGTGCTGCACGCGCTCAACGCGCAATACAAGGAGAAGTTCGGCTTCCCCTTCATCCTGGCGGTGAAGGGCCCGACGGGACGCGGCCTGACCCGCGCCGCCATCATCGAGACCTTCGCACGGCGCCTGAAGAACACGCGCGGCGACGAAATGCGCGAGTGCCTGCGCCAGGTGCACCGCATCGCCGAGATCCGCCTGAACGAGCTGCTGAAGGTGCAGCTGCTCTTCGGGCCGCAGGTGATGGAGTGGGCCGAGACGCTGGGCGCGATCAGCGATAGTCCCGATGGGCTTACCTGCGCCTACATGACCCCGTCACACCAGCGCAGCGCCAGCCAGCTGCGCGACTGGATGATCGCGGCCGGCATGGACGCGCACATCGACGCGGTCGGCAACGTGGTCGGGCGCTACGCGGCGGCGCAGCCGGACGCCAGGACCCTCATCACCGGCTCGCACTACGACACCGTGCGCAATGGCGGCAGGTACGACGGCCGGCTCGGCATCCTGCTGCCCATCGCCCTGGTGCGGCACCTGCACGGACGCGGCGAACGCCTTCCCTTCCACCTCGAGGTGATCGGTTTCGCCGAAGAGGAAGGCGTGCGATATCAATGCACCTTCCTGGGCTCAAGCGCCGTCACCGGCCGCTTCGCCCCGAGCCTGCTCGAGCAGCAGGACAGCGAGGGCACGAGCATGCGCGCGGCCCTGGTGGCGGCCGGCCACGATCCTGCGGCCATCCCCGCCATCGCACGCGATCCGGCATCGCTGCTGGGCTTTGTCGAAGTCCACATCGAGCAGGGACCGGTGCTGCTCGAACGCGGCCTGCCGGTGGGCGTGGTGACGGCGATTGCCGGCAGCTCGCGCTACCTGGTCGAACTGACGGGCGTGGCCAGCCATGCGGGCACTACCCCGATGGGCATGCGCCGCGACGCCGCCGCCGCGGCCGCCGAGATCGTGCTGCTGGTCGAGGGGCGCTGCAGCGGACGCGGCTCGCTGGTCGGCACGGTCGGCCAGCTCGAGGTGCCCTCCGGTTCCGTGAACGTCATCCCGGGCCAGTGCCGGCTGTCGCTCGACATCCGCGCGGCAAGCGATGAAGAGCGCCTGGCGGCGGTGGACGACATCCTGGCCGGCATCAGCGCGATTTGCGCGCGCCGTGGCATCGAGGAAAAGCTGTGGAAGCTGGTGGAGGCCGACGCCGCGCCTTGCGCGCCGCGCCTGATGGACCGGCTGGGCGCGGCCATCGAGGCCGCCGGCCTGCCGCGCTTCGAACTCTTGTCCGGCGCCGGGCACGACGCCATGGAGATGGCCAGCATCACCGAGGTGGCGATGCTGTTCACGCGCTGCGGCAACGGCGGCATCAGCCACAATCCGCTCGAGACCATGACGGCGGACGACGCGGAGATGGCGGGCGAAGTGCTGCTCCGCTTCCTGAGAAGCATGAGCAGGCAGTAAGCTTTACTTCTTCGTCGCGCGCGTCGATTCGTCTTTCGGCGACATTTTCAGGATCGCCAGGATCACCAGTGCGAACAAAGCGCTCAGAACGGCGGTCGCTTCCCGTCCCATGCCGGCGGCAATGCCGATGGCGGCGCTCAGCCACACGCTCGCGGCTGTTGTAACACCTTTGACGTCTTCCTTGTCGGTTTGCTTCAGGATGGCCCCGGCGCCGATGAAGCCGATGCCGGCGGTGACGCCCTGCAGCACGCGCGACAGGTCGCCGATCTCCATGCCCGCCTGCAGCGGGATCAGCACGAACAGGGCCGCGCCCAGCGACACCAGCATATGGGTGCGCAAGCCCGCCGATGCGCCTACCGATTCGCGCTCGTAACCGAGCATCCCGCCCAGCACGACCGCCACCAGCAGGCGCACCACGATGCGCGTGATGTCCTCGACGTTGCCGAGGTCCGAAAATTCCTGCTGTATTGTCAACCAACTTCGATCCAGCCAGTCCATGCTGCTCCTCCCGAGGTCACCCGGGAATGATGCCATCTAATCAAGATTTATGGCGCATGGATGACTTCGGCTCGTTCGAGCATGGCGTGCAAGAGCACGTTGCATCCCGCTTCCAGGTGGGCCGGCTGGGCATCCTCGATCTCGTTGTGGCTGATGCCGTCCTTGCAGGGCACGAAGATCATGCCGGACGGCGCCACGCGCGCGGCGTAGATGGCGTCGTGGCCGGCGCCCGAGACCACGTCCATGCTCGAGTAGCCCAGCTTCTCGGTGGCGGCGCGCACCGCGTTCACGCAATCCGGGTGGAAGGGGCAAGGCGGGTAATAGGACACGCGCTCGACCTCGATGGCCAGGCCGCTGTCCCTGCGGGCCTTGGCCACGAAGGCCAGCATCTCCTCGTGCATGGTGTTGAGCAGCGCGTCGTTCACGTTGCGCAGGTCGATGCTGAACTTGACCTGCCCGGGGATCACGTTGCGGCTGTTCGGGAACACCTGCACCATGCCCACCGTCCCGCGTCCATAAGGCGGGTAGCGGTTTGCGATGGCGACCACTTCCTGCATGATGGACGTCGCCACCTGCAGCGCATCGCGCCGCAGTCCCATCGGGGTCGGGCCGGCATGCGCTTCCATGCCCGTCACGGTGCAGTCGTACCAGGACAGGCCCATCACGGCCGGCACCACGCCGATCACCTTGTCCGCATCCTCCAGCACCGGCCCCTGCTCGATGTGGGTCTCGAAATAGGCGCCGATCGGGTGCTTGCCCGGCACTTCGTCGCCCAGGTAGCCGATGCGTTCCAGTTCCTCGCGCACGCTCTTGCCTTCGGTATCGACCGCCGCATAGGCCGTCTCCAGGCTGAAGGCGCCGCAGAACACGCCCGATCCCATCATCACCGGCACGAAGCGCGAGCCTTCCTCGTTGGTCCAGAAAGCGACCTCGATCGGCGCCTCGGTCTGGATGTTGCGCTCGTTCAGGGTCCGTACCACCTCCAGCCCGGCCAGCACCCCGTAGTTGCCGTCGAACTTGCCGCCGGTCGGCTGGGTGTCGACATGGCTGCCGGTGACGATCGGCAGCGCGGACGGGTTGCGTCCTTCACGGCGCATGAAGACGTTGCCGATCTGGTCGACCGTGACTTCCAGCCCGGCCTCGCGGCCCCAGCGCACGACCAGGTCGCGGCCCTGACGGTCCAGGTCCGTCAGCGCCAGGCGCTTGACGCCGCCCTTGTCCGTGGCGCCGATCGCAGCCAGGTCCATCAGCGATTGCCACAGGCGCTCGCCATTGATACGCAGTTCGTCCATGCTGGTCTCCTCGAATCAAGCCAGGGTGGCGGAAAAAGCAGGACGCTCGACGTAGCGCCCTGCCCCGGCTTCGGCGCGCAATGTGCCGCGCTCGAACACCAGCTTGCCCCTGGCGACCGTATGCGTCGGGACGCCGCGCACCGTGCGCCCTTCGAAGACGTTGAAGCCGCCTTTCGAATGCTGGGTCTGTGCTGAGATGGTGCGGGTGCCGCTCGGGTCCCAGACCACGATGTCGGCGTCGGCGCCGACAGCGACCAGGCCCTTGCGCGGGTACATGTTGAAGATCTGGGCCGCGTTGGTGGAGGTCACGCGCACGAATTCCGAGGGCGTGAGCAGGCCCGTTTTCACGCCGGCGTCCCAGACCACCGCCATGCGTTCCTCGACGCCGCCGCAGCCGTTCGGGATCCTGGTGAAGTCGTCCTTGCCGGCCGCCTTCTGCTCGGCGCAGAAGGTGCAGTGGTCGGTGGCGGTGGTGTGCAGGTTCCCGCCCTGCAGGCCCTGCCACAGCGCCTGCTGGTGGTGCCGGCTGCGAAACGGCGGGCTCATGACGTGGGCGCGGGCGAACTCGGGGTCGGGATGGCGGTACACGCTGTCGTCGATGACGAGGTGGCCGGCCAGCGCTTCGCCGTAGACGCGCTGCCCCTTGGCGCGCGCCCGGGTAATCGCCTCCAGCGATTCGGCGCAGGACACGTGGACGATGTAGACCGGGGTGCCGAGCACGCCCGCGATGGCGATGGCGCGGTTGGCGGCTTCGGCTTCCACTTCCGGCGGGCGCGAGAGCGGATGGGCCTCGGCGCCGCGGATGCCCTTCATTAAAAGCTCTTGCTGCAGCTGGTAGACCAGTTCGCCGTTCTCGGCGTGCACGGTCGGGATCGCGCCCAGTTCCAGCGCGCGGCGGAAGCTTCTGACCAGGGTCTCGTCGTCGGCCATGATCGCGTTCTTGTAGGCCATGAAGTGCTTGAAGCTGTTGACGCCGTGCTCGCGCACCAGCACGCCCATCTCCTCGTGCACCGAGGGGTCCCACCAGGTGACGGCGACGTGGAAGGTGTAGTCGCCGGCCGACTTCTCGGCCCAGCCGCGCCAGGTGTGGAAGGCCTCCAGCAGCGACTGCTTCGGGTCGGGAATCACGAAATCCATGATGGTGGTGGTGCCGCCGGCCAGGCCGGCCGCGGTGCCGGTGAAGAAATCGTCGGCCGTGACAGTGCCCATGAAGGGCAGCTGCATGTGGGTATGGGTGTCGATCCCGCCCGGCATCACGAACTGGCCGCCGGCATCGACGATCGTCGCGCCTGCGGGCGCGTCGAGGTTCTCGCCCACGGCCGCGATCCTGTCCCCCACACACAGCACATCGGCGCGGAACGCACGGTCGGCGTTCACGACGGTACCGCCACGGATCAAGGTAGTCATGACTCTCCCTTCAGGTTGGATAGTTGTTCGCTGTGTGATTCACGCTTCTGGGCGCCGGCGCGGTGCGGCCCTTCATCATCAGTCCGTACACGATGGCCGCGATCACCACGCCGACGAACCAGGCGTAGGTATAGATGGTCTTGAAGGCCTCGCCCACGTTCGGGAAGGCGTCCGGCAGCGCCGCGTTCAGGAAGCCGGGAAGGTTGGGCAACACGCCGGCCGCGAAGGCCACGATGGCGGCCACGTTCCAGCCGCCTTTATACGAGTAGCTTCCGCCCTCGTTGTAGAGCTGGTCGACGTCGAGCCTGGTCTTGCGCACGAAGTAGTAGTCGACGATCATGATCCCGGCGATCGGCCCGAGCAGGGCCGAGTAGCCGGTCAGCCAGATGAAGATGTAGTTCTGGGTGGTCTCGAGTATCTTCCAGGGCATCATGGCGAGCGCGATGCCGGCCGTGATGTAGCCGCCGATGCGGTAGGAAATGCGCTTGGGCGACAGCGCCGAAAAATCGTAGGCCGGGCCCACCAGGTTGGCGGCCAGGTTGACGCTGGCGGTGTCGATCAGCAGGATGATGAGGGCCACCAGCACGGCGATGCCGGTCATGCGGCTGGCCACGTCGACCGGATCCCACAGGGCCTTGCCGTACAGGACGATGGTGGCCGAGGTGACGGTCACGGCCAGTGCCGCGAGCAGGCCCATCGGCAGTGGCAGGCCGAGCGTCTGGCCGACCACCTGGTCGCGCTGGGTCTTGGCGAAGCGGGTGAAGTCGGGGATGTTCAGCGCCAGCGTGGCCCAGTAGCCGATCATCGCCGTCAGCGACGGCCAGAACACCGCCCAGAACAGGCCGGCCTTCGGTCCGCCCTCGACGAACGCGGAGGGCTGGCCGAGCAGCGGGCCGAAGCCGCCCACCTTGTCGTACACCCACCACAGCAGCAGGAAGCAGATCGCGATCTTCAGCGGCGCGGTATAGGTTTCGAGCTTCCTGATCGATTCCATGCCGTGCACGATGAAGTACATCTGGATCGCCCAGAAGCCCAGGAAGCAGGCCAGCTGGCCGAGGTTGATGCCCAGGCCCGGAAGGTTCTCGCCGCCGATCGGGGCGCCGAGCAGCACGCCCAGCAGCGTGTAGATCATGCTGCCGCCGAACCAGGTCTGGATGCCGTACCAGCCGCAGGCGACAATCGCCCGCATCAGCGCGGGAAGCCGGGCGCCGCGGGTGCCGAAGGAGGCGCGCGCCAGTACCGCATACGGAATGCCGTACTTGGTGCCGGCGTGGCCGATCAGGAGCATCGGCAGCAGCACGATCACGTTCGCCAGGAACACCGTGAGCACCGCCTGCCAGGCCGACATCCCGCTTTCGATCAGGCTGGCCGCCAGCATGTAGGCGGGGATGCTGATCACCATGCCGACCCATAGCGCCGCGAAGTGATACCAGCGCCAGGTGCGCTGCGCGGCCGTGGTCGGGGCCAGGTCGTGGTTCCAGAGTTCGGTACTGGCGCCGGTCGGCGCGTCATGGTGCGTAGTCACGGGGGGACTCTCCTCGTCGGTTGCGAAAATGTGCGACCGAGTGTAGCGCAATCGTACTTACGGCGGTGCGGGGTTTCGTCGGCTCAAACGGCAACCGGTTCGGCCCTCGGGTTGCGCGGGTCCTGCGTCCAGTTCATGGTGGGCTTGCCGGTCTCCTGCGGCACCATGGTGATGCAGGCCTCCACCGGGCAGGTGATCTCGCACAGGTTGCAGCCCACGCATTCGGCATCCTTCACCTCGTAGCGGCGCGTGCCTGCATCATCCACGCTGCGCGCGATCGCCTGGTGCGAGGTGTCCTCGCAGGCCACGTAGCACTTGCCGCACTTGATGCACTTGTCCTGGTCGATCCGGGCAATCACCTGGTAGTTCATGTCCAGGTACTTCCAGTCCGTCGTGTTCTGCACCGCCTTGCGCGAGAAGGCCGCGATGTCGGGATAGCCCTTGCTGTCCATCCAGCGCGACAGGCCATCCTTCATCTCTTCGACGATGCGGAAACCGTGCAGCATCGCGGCCGTGCACACCTGCACGCTGCCGGCGCCCAGCGCGATGAACTCGGCCGCGTCGCGCCAGTTGCCGATGCCGCCGATGCCCGAGATCGGCAAGTTGCGCGTGGCCGGGTCGCGCGCGATCTCGGCCACCATGTTCAGGGCGATCGGTTTGACCGCCGAGCCGCAGTAGCCGCCGTGGGTGCTGGCCCCGCCCACGATCGGGAATGCCACCATGCGGTCGAGGTCGAGGTGGGTGATCGAGTTGACCGTGTTGATCAGGGAGACCGCATCCGCGCCGCCGGCCAGCGCGGCGCGTGCCGGATGGCGCACGTCGGTGATGTTCGGGGTCAGCTTGACGATCACCGGCAGGCGCGTGTGCTTCTTGCACCAGGCCGTGACCATTTGCACGTAGTCCGGCACCTGCCCCACCGCGGCGCCCATGCCGCGCTCGGGCATGCCGTGCGGGCAGCCGAAGTTCAGTTCGATGCCGTCGGCGCCGGTGGCTTCGACCAGCGGCAGGATCGCCGCCCAGGGCGCCTCTTCGCAGGGCAGCATCAGCGAGACGACCAGGGCGCGATCCGGCCAGTCCTTCTTGACCTGGGTGATCTCCCGCAGGTTGATCTCCAGGCTGCGATCGGTGATCAGTTCGATATTATTGAAACCGATGACCTCGCGGTTCTTGCCGTAGTGGGCCGAGTAGCGCGAAGACACGTTGACCGCCGGCGGATCTTCGCCCAGGGTCTTCCACACCACGCCGCCCCACCCCGCTTCGAAGGCGCGCACGACGTTGTAGGCCTTGTCGGTCGGCGGCGCGGAGGCCAGCCAGAACGGGTTCGGGCTCTTGATGCCGCAGAAATCGATGCTCAGGTCGGCCATGCTGCCTCCGTTTTCGCTTGGATGTCTTCGTGGATGGCCATTGCAGCCAGCTTGCCGTGCTGGACCGCCTGCACCGTCAGGTCCTGCCCTGGCGCGACGCAGTCGCCGCCGGCATAGATGCCGGGCAGCGCGGTGCGGAAGCGATTGTCGATCCAGATGCGCTCGCCCTCACGCGATAGCTCCCGTGCCAGCGGCTCCTGGAAGCCCTCTTCGCTCATGCCCTGGCCGATGGCCTTGAATACGGCGTCGGCCGCGATCTCGACCAGGCCGCCGGTGCGCACCAGGCGTCCCTCTTCCATGCGGGTCTGTTCGAAGCGCATGCCGGATACCCGGCCGCTTTCGTCCAGCAGCACCTCGAGCGGCGCCGCCCAGGTGCGGATACGGACAAAATTCGCCTTGGCGATCTCGATCTCGTGGCCGGTCGCGCTCATCGATTCCAGGCCGCGGCGGTAGACCAGGGTGACGTCCTCGGCGCCCAGGCGTTTTATTTGCACCGCCATGTCGATCGCGGTATTGCCGGCGCCGATGACGACGGCGCGGCGCGGCACCGGGAGCAGCGACAGGTCGCTGGCCTGGCGCAGCGCGGCGATGTAGTCGATGGCCGCCATCAGGCCGGGCGCATTTTCCCCTAGCAGGCCGAGCGCGCGGCTGGTCTGCAAACCGATGCCCAGGAAAACGGCGTCATAGCGGGTGTGCAGCTCGGCCAGGCTCAGGTTGTCGCCGAGCCGGCGGCCGTATTCGATGTGGATGCCGCCGATCGACAGCAGGAAGTCCACCTCCTGCTGGGCAAAATCACCCGGCAGCTTGTACTTGGCGATGCCGAATTCGTTCAGGCCGCCCGCTTTCGGACGCGCCTCGTACACGACGACGTCGTTGCCCAGCATCGCAAGGCGGTGGGCGCAGGACAGGCCGGCCGGACCGGCGCCGACCACGGCGATCACCTTCCCGGTGGCAGGCGCGCGCTGGAAGGGATGGCCCTCGAAACGGGCGTTGTCGATCGCGTAGCGCTGCAGCAGGCCGATGCGCACCGGCTCGCGCTCGGCCGGGTTGTTGCGCACGCAGGCGTGTTCGCACAGGATCTCGGTGGGACATACCCGGGCGCAGCAACCGCCGAAGATGTTCGCCTTCAGAATGCCCGCTGCGGCCCCGGTGACGTTCCCGTCATGGATGTTCTTGATGAAGCCGGCGACGTCGATGCCGGTCGGGCAGGCGTTCATGCAGGGCGCGTCGTAGCAGTACAGGCAGCGCGCCGCCTCGACGGCGGCCTGGCGCGCACTGAAGGGCGGCGCCAGGTCGGTGAACTGCGCGGCCAACTCGCCGTTCGAGCCGCTTGCTGCCGGCAGGTGCTGGAGTGATTCGATCATGTGCATCCCTTCTTGTTGTAGGTCGACGACATGCTGCAGCCCGGCCCTGCCGGGCATTCACCACCTCTACTTCATCTGCGGGAAGGCGAACTCCGGTCCGCTGCTGGCAGTGCTGGGCCAGCGCTCCATGACCGCCTTGTGGCGCGTGTAGAAGCGCACGCCCTCCGGTCCGTAGGCATGGTGGTCGCCGAACAGGCTGCGCTTCCAGCCGCCGAAGCTATTGAAGGCCATCGGCACCGGCAGCGGCACGTTCACGCCGACCATGCCGACCTCGATCTGGCGCACGAACTCGCGCGCCACGCCGCCGTCGCGGGTGAAGATGGCGACGCCGTTGCCGTACTCGTTGGCGTTGATGAGTTCCACCGCGCGTCCCACGTCCGGCAGGCGCACCACGCACAGCACCGGGCCGAAGATCTCTTCCTTGTAGATCGTCATGTCGGGCGTGACGTGGTCGAACAGGGTGCCGCCGACAAAAAAGCCGTTCGGGCAGCCGTTCACGCGGTAGCCGCGGCCGTCGACGACGAGCGTCGCGCCCTGCTCCACGCCCTGGCCGATCAGGCGTTCGATGCGCTCCTTGGCGGCGCTGGTGACGACCGGGCCCATTTCGGCCCCTTCGGCCATGCCGTCGTCGACCTTGAGCCTGGCGGTGCGCTCGGCCAGCGCGGCGACCAGTTTGTCGCCGGCGTCGCCGATCGCCACCGCCACCGAGATCGCCATGCAGCGCTCGCCGGCCGAGCCGTAGGCCGCGCCGATGAGCGCGTCGACCGCCATGTCCATGTCGGCGTCCGGCATCACCACCATGTGGTTCTTTGCGCCGCCCAGGGCCTGCACGCGCTTGCCCTTGCTTGAGCCCCGCGAATAGATGTATTCGGCGATCGGGGTCGAGCCCACAAAACTGATGGCCTGGATGTCGGGATGGTCGAGCAGCGCATCGACCGCCACCTTGTCGCCCTGCACCACGTTGAACACGCCGTCCGGCAAGCCGGCTTCCTTCAGCAGCTGCGCGTGCAGCAGCGAAGGCGAAGGATCGCGTTCCGAGGGTTTCAGGATGAAGGTGTTGCCGCACGCGAGGGCGACCGGGAACATCCACATCGGCACCATGACCGGGAAGTTGAAGGGCGTGATGCCGGCCACGACGCCGAGCGGCTGGCGCATCGACCAGGCGTCGATGCCGCGCGCGATCTGGTCGGTGAATTCGCCCTTGAGCATCTGCGGGATGCCGACCGCGAATTCCACCACCTCGATGCCGCGCGCGACCTCTCCCTGGGCGTCGGCGAAGGTCTTGCCGTGTTCGCGCACCACCATGGCGGCGAAATCGTCGGTGTGCTGCTGGCACAGCTGCAGGTACTTGAACAGGATGCGCGCCCGCGCCAGCGGCGGCGTGGCGGCCCAGCTTGGAAAGGCGGCAAGCGCGGCGCACACCGCGGCATCGACGTCGCGCGGCTCGGCCAGCGCCACCCGGGCGCAGGGCTCGCCGCGCGCCGGGTTGTAGACATCGATCTGGCGCGTGCCCTCGGCGTGCGCCGGTTGGCCGTTGATGAAGTGCGAAATGAGATTCATGTGTCTAGTCCAGGTTTTTCAGTATGTTGGCCAGCTTGCCGAACAGCTCGTCGATGTGCTGCTTGTTCAGGATGAGCGGCGGCGACAGGGCGATGATATCGCCCGTCACGCGGATCAGGATGCCGTCCGCGAAGGCCTTCTTGAAGGCGCTGTAGGCGCGCGCACCAGGCTTGCCGGCGATCGGTTCGAGCTCGATGCCTGCCACCAGGCCGATCGAGCGCAGGTCGATCACGTGCGGCAGGCCGCGCAGCGAATGCAGCGCATCCTCGAAGTAAGGCTGTAGCGATTTCGCGTTCTCGATGATGCCCTGCTCGCGGAATACCTCGAGCGTGGCGAGCGAGGCTGCGCAGGCCAGCGGATGGCCCGAATAGGTATAGCCGTGGAACAGCTCGATGCCGGCCGGCGCTTCCATGAAGGCGTCGTGGATGAAGCGCTTGGAGAACACGGCGCCCATCGGCACCACGCCGTTGGTCAGGCCCTTCGCCGTGGTCATCATGTCCGGCTCGACGCCGAAGTAGTCGCTCGCGAAAGGCGTGCACAGGCGGCCGAAGCCGGTGATGACTTCGTCGAAGATCAGGAGGATGCCGTGCTTGTCGCAGATCTCGCGCAGGCGCTTCAGGTAACCCTTGGGCGGCACCAGCACGCCGGTGGAGCCGGACACCGGCTCGATGATGACGGCGGCGATGGTCGACGCGTCGTGCAGCGTGACCAGGCGTTCCAGCTCGTCGGCCAGCTCGGCGCCGACATCCGGCTCGCCGCGCGAGAAGGCGTTTTTCGACAGGTTGTGCGTGTGCGGCAGGTGGTCCACGCCCGGCAGCAGCGGGCCGAAGCTCTTGCGGTTGTTGCCGATGCCGCCCACCGACAGGCCGCCGAAGCCCACGCCGTGGTAGCCGCGCTCGCGGCCGATCAGGCGAGTGCGCCCTCCCTCGCCGCGCGCTCGGTGGTAGGCCAGCGCCATCTTGAGGGCGGTGTCCACCGCCTCGGAACCGGAGTTGGTATAGAACACGTGGCCGAACTTGTGGCCGGTGTACTCCATCAGCTGCTCGGCCAGGTCGAAGGCGGCCGGGTGGCCCATCTGGAAGGTGGGCGCGAAGTCGAGCTGGCCGACCATCTCGCTCACGGCCTGGGTGATGCGCGGCTGGGCATGGCCGCAGGGCACGCACCAGAGGCCGGCGGTGCCGTCGAGCACGCTGTTGCCGTCCACATCCTTGTAATACATCCCTTCGGCCGACACCAACAGGCGCGGATTGGCCTTGAAGTCGCGGTTATTCGTAAAAGGCATCCAGAATGCGGACATCGAGGTGGGCCTGGACTCGTTCATGCGTCTCTCCCCCGCCATGACGGCGAAAAATTTTTACCAGTTGGCAAAATATTGATCAATAATAGTCAGCAAGGCAACACCGGCACAGATACACCAAGGGTAAAACCGACCAACCGTACAGGTAAATCGACCTGTACAGTTCGAGTGGAGTGGTGCGATGGAAGAAGCTGTTCTAACAGAGGGCATTCCTTCTGAAACCTTGCGATCCGCATCCGCGCACGGCAACGCCAGTATGGCAGGTGGCGCCGCATGGCCGCTGCTCGCCATCGACCGGAAGGGGCGCGGCAGCCTGGTCGACCAGATCGTCGGGACTATCTCGACGATGGTAAACGAGCGCCAGCTCGGTGCTGGTACGAAAATGCCATCGGTTAGACAATTCGCAAAGTGCAATGGCGTCAGCACATTCACGGTGGTCGAAGCCTACGAGCGGCTGCACCAGCTGGGGCTGCTGTCCTCGCGCCGCGGTTCCGGATTCTTCGTGGCGCGCAGCCTGCCGCAGGCGCCCTCCGCACCGCTGGTATGCCAGCCCAGCCTGCAATCCGAAATCGACGCCCTCGCCCCCGACCTGTACAGTGGGCAGGCCGAGGCGCTGCCCGTCGGCGCCGGCTGGCTGCCGCCCGAGTGGTATGGCGAAAATACCATCCTCGACGCCGTGCGCCATGCGATGAAGATCCCGGCCAGCCGCCTGCGCGGCTACGGCCACCCGCTCGGCTTTCCCGCGCTGCGCCAGTACCTCGCCACCAGCTTGTCGGGCGAGCTGTTCGCCGTCGAACCCGAGCAGATCCTGCTGACCAACGGCGCCACCCACGCCTTCGACCTGGTGCTGCGTACCCTCACGCGACCCGGCGATGTGGTGCTGGTGGAAGACCCCGGCTACAGCAACCTGCTGTCGCTGGTGCGCCACCACGGCTGCATCCCGGTCGGCATCCCGCGCAGCGAGGCCGGGCTGGACATGGAGGAACTGGCGCGCCAGGCCGCCCTGCTGCATCCCAAGCTCATGTTCGTCAACACGGTGCTCCAGAACCCGCTCGGCACCTCGCTCTCGCAGGCCCAGGCGCACCGCCTGCTGGCGCTGGCCGAGCAGTTCGATTTCTGGCTGGTGGAAGACGACATCTACCGCGAGCTGGCTGCCCCCGGCGAGGCGTCGCTGGCGGCCATGGACGGGCTGCGCCGCGTGATCCGGGTCGGCAGCTTTTCCAAGACCCTGTCGCCGGTGCTGCGGGTGGGTTCACTGTGCGCTTCGCATTCCCTGATACCGGAACTGCTGCGCGTGAAGATGGTGGCGGGCCTGACCACGTCCGAGATCAACGAGCGCGCGGTCTTCCACGCCACCGGCACGCGCGGCTACCGCCGCATGGTGGAGCGTTTGACCAGCCAGCTGGAGGATGCGCGCGAGCGCGCCCTGGAGGCCCTGCTCCATGTGGGATTGCACCCGCTGGCGCGGCCGCGCGGCGGCATGTTCGTCAGCGCCGGCTGGGCGGCAGCGCCGAGCGCGGCGAGAAACGGCCGCAGTATCGCCGACGCCGCATTAAGGGCCGGCATCCTGCTGGCGCCGGGCGAATTCTTCACGCAGCGCAAACCCCAGGGCATCTGGTTCCGCTTCAATGCCGCCTACGCGGCCGACCCGCAACTGCTCGACTTCCTGCGCGCACAGCGCTGAGGACACCATGGACACCCACGTCACCGACAGCGCCAGGCGGCGCGACAAGCTGGAAAACGCCATCCTCGCCGCCGCCACCCGCCTGTTCGCCGAATGCGGCTTCGACGGCACCAGCATCGCCGCGGTCGCCGAACGGACCGGAATCTCGAAGCAGAACCTGCTCTACTACTTCCCGACCAAGAACGGCCTGTACCAGCGTGTGCTCGACGACGTGCTCGACGACTGGCTCGAGCGCATGGCCAAGCTTGCCGATGCCGGCGGCGAGCCGGCCGACGTGCTGCGCGCCTACGTCGCCGCCAAGCTGCGCTTCTCGCGCGAACAGCCCTGGGCCTCGCGCGTGTATGCGATGGAAGTCATCGGTGGCGCCAAGTTCTACGGCGAGCAGATCCGCACCCGCGTGGTGCCGCTGCTGCGCCGCGACATCGAAGTCTTCGAGCGCTGGATGGCGGACGGCCGCATCGCCCGGGTGGACGCCACCCACCTGCTGTTCGCGCTGTGGGCCATGACCCAGTCCTACGCCGACTTCTCGGCCCAGATGGCGCTGGTGCTGGACAAGCCCGAACTCACCGGCAAGGACTTCGAGGATGCCGAGCGCCTGATCGGCGACCTGGTGGTGCGGGCGGTCGCCTCTACCGGCTGAGGTAGGCCGCTGCCCCGGCCGCAGTGTTATCATTTCGCCATGTCCAGTTACCCCACGCCCATCCTCACCACCGAGCGCCTCACCCTGCGTCCCATGACAATGGCGGACGCCGCCGACCTGTTCGCCGTGTTCTCCGATCCCGCCGTGGTGCGCTACTGGAGCGCCGAGCCGTGGACCTCGGTCGCCTTTGCCGAAAGCGCGATCGCGCGGGCCCTCGAAGCCTACCGCGAGCAGTCGGAAGTGCGCTTCGGCATCGAGCTGGCCGACACCGGCCTTCTCATCGGCACCGTCAACCTGCACCATTTCTTCCCGCAGAACCGCCGCTGCGAACTGGGCTACGCGCTGGGGAGCCCGCATTGGGGCAAGGGGTATGCCACCGAGGCGCTGGAGGTGGCGCTCGACTACGGTTTCCACGAACTGCGCCTGAACCGCGTGGAAGCCGACATCGACCCGCGCAACGGCGCCTCGGCCGCCGTGCTCGAACGCCTGGGCTTTCGCAAGGAAGGCTACATGCCGGAACGCTGGTTCGTGCACGGCCAGATGGCCGACACCGTCAACTACGGGCTGCTGCGCAGCTACTGGGACGCGCGCAGCCGCGCAGCGCTCTCCCGAAAGTGATAAATACGGTCCCGCTTATCCGTCCACGCTGCCGACAAACCCGGGATTTCGACCGTTCGTCGGATGACCATGGCGCTGCCTGGCCCCAGGGCCTACAGTGGCACCATCAACTCAACCGAAGGACAACGCATGAAACCCACTCGCTTTGATACATTCATGACCGACATGAAAGACATCGCCCGCAAGGCCAACCGTGCCCTGCGTTCGGGCGCCCGCACCCTGGCGTCGCTGTCCTGGCCGTCGTTGCTGGCGGTGTCGATCGGGCTGGCGCTGATCCTGAGCATCGTGCCGCTGGCGCTCACGCTGTTCATCGCCTTCCTGCTGCTGAAAGTCGTCGCGACCGCCCTGTTCGGCCGCCGTCCGGCCCAGATCGTGGAGTAAGCCATGACTGCCGCCCCGATCAACCGCGCACTCGACTTCGTGCGCGAAGCCGTCAGCGAAGCCAGCACCCTGTGGTGGGGCTTCTTCGACTGGCTGGCCCTGGTCGAGTGGCGCAAGCTGTACGTGACCTGGTTCCTGGCTTTCGTCTTCGGCATCTCGTTCAACCTGACCGAACCGGCGGTGTGGTTCATCCTGCTCTCGCTCGGCGTCAAGGTGCTGGCCGGCGGCAAGCGCCGCGCCGAACTGACGGCGCGGGAAGCCTCCGACAAGGCCAACGTGGCCACCCTCGAGCGACGCCTGATGGAAGCCCAGATGGCCACCCTGCAGGCCCAGGTCGAACCGCATTTCCTGTTCAATACCCTGGCCCTGATCGGCCAGCTGATCGAGACCGACCCGAAGGAAGCGGCGCGCGTGCACGCGCACCTGATCGAATACCTGCGCTCCTCGCTGCCGCAAATGCGCTCGGGCGGCGGCGGCACGCTCGGCAAGCAGGTCGAGCTGTCGCGTGCCTACCTGGCGATCATGCAGGCGCGCATGAAGGAGCGCCTGCAGGTGCGCTTCGAAGTGCCCGATTTCCTGGGCAGCTCGCCCTTCCCGCCGATGATGCTGCAGACCCTGATCGAGAATTCGATCAAGCATGGCCTGGAGCCGAAGGTGGCCGGCGGCACCATCACGGTCCGCGCCCATGTCGAAGTGGCCACGCTGCACGTGGACGTGTGCGACGATGGTGTCGGCATCAACGTGCACGCCGACGAAGGCGTGGGCCTGGCCAACATCCGCGAGCGCCTCGCCCTGCTGTACGGGAAGGATGCCGAGCTGGTGATCGAAATGCCACCTGGCGGCGGCGCCTGCGCCTCGATCCGCCTCCCTTACCGCATGACGGAGTTCGACTGATGAGTCCTGGCGCCCCAACCGCGCTGATTGCCGACGACGAAGCGCCGATGCGCGACCAGCTGCGCATGCGCCTGGCGGAGGCCTGGCCGGAACTGCGCATCGTCGCCGAAGCCGCCAACGGCGCCGAGGCGCTGGAGCTGGCCGAGCTGCACAAGCCCGATATCGCGTTTCTGGACATCCGCATGCCCGGCATGGGCGGTATCGACGCCGCGCGCCAGCTGTACAACCGCTGCCACATCGTGTTCGCCACCGCCTACGACCAGTACGCGCTCGACGCCTTCGAACAGGGTGCGATCGACTACCTGCTCAAGCCGGTGACGCCTTCAAGGCTGCAGACCACCTGCGAGCGCCTTCGCGCGCGGCTCACCAGGGCGCCGCAGGACATCGGCGCGCAGCTGGCCGAGCTGGGGACCCTGCTCAAGCAGGGCGGCGCGGCCAAGCCGAACTACCTGAAGTGGATCCAGGCCCAGGTGGGCGGCAGCCTGCGCATGGTCAGCACGCGCGAGGTCCTGTTCTTCCAGGCCGACGACAAGTACACCTGCGTGCAGACCGCGACCGCCCAGCTCCTGATCCGCAAGACGCTCAAGGAACTGGCGGACGAGCTGGACCCGGACGAGTTCTGGCGCATCCACCGCTCGACCCTGGTGCGGGTGGATGCGATCGCCGAGGTGTTCCGCGACCTGCGCGGGCGCCAGATGGTCCGGCTGCGCAACTTCCCCGGCGAGCTGGAAGTGAGCCGCAATCACGGCCATTTGTTCCAGCAGATGTGATGCCCTTGGCGGCCTGGCGCTCAGCCGAACAGACCTTCGTCGGAACCGTCGCCGTCGAAGAAGCCGCCGCTGCCTTCCGAACCGAAGTCACCGCCGTCGAGCAGGCTGTCGCCCGTGCCGATGTCGTTCAGGCCGGCCTGGTCGGCCAGCGCGCTGCCCGACAGATCGGCGCCTGACAGGTTTTCTCCTCCCAGCAGGTGGGCTCCGCCGTTTCCGTCATGGTCATGGAACAGGTTGTCCAGGCCGTGGAACAGGAAGCTGCCGGCTGCCACGCCGGCCGCGGTCGCAGCGATCGAGCCGAGCAGTCCACCACCTCCACCACCACGCAGGAAACCGCCCATGCCGCGGCCCATTGAGCCCGGCATGGCGTGCTGGTAGTGCATGTGGTGGGATTGCGGGTGGCTGGCGTGCCTGCGACTGCCCCAGGAATACGGGTCGAGGAAGCCGCCGCGGCTGGTCTGTTGCTGCTGTTGATGCAGCTGGCTTTCCAGTGCGGCGATCTGGGATTTGGCGCTGTCGAGGGCCTGTTCCATCAGCAGCACACGCTGCACCAGCAGGTAAGCGGCATCGGGCTGTTGTGCGACCGCGCGCTGGATGAGCGCGTCGGCTTCCGGGTCTTTCTTGATGCCTCGGGCCTGGACGAGCTGGCCGAGGAAGTCATGCAGCATTTGGGTGTCGGATGGGCTCATGGTGGTGCTCCTCATCGAAAACGTGGTCAAAGCTGCATGTTGTGTCCTAGTCCGAGATTTCAAGCCAATAGTTCTACATGCATTAAAGCGTCTCAATCACTGTGCGGACTTCAAGAACGTCATTAAATTCTCCCCAATTTCTTCCTCAAATCCTTGGTCGAGTTCCCGTCCAATGTCTGGCAGTTGCTTACTAAATCAACATATACTTCTTTGCCAGTGGCTTTCTTGAGCTTTGCGGGATATTTATAAAATATCAAGTAACTGCGCACAGCCAATCCCGCGAACATCAAGCTTACGGGCAATGCGCCAACAATCAGAAATATATGCGGGAAAGGAATCCCCATAAATTCTTTTACCTGATCCATTACAGGGATTAGCAAACAAGCAAGAGCGACAGAACTTACGAAATATCGATCTCGCGGGGCTTTGTTGAGCAAATCGAGTGAAGGCCGAGCTGACGCTGTTTGTAATCAGT
>JAEAMF010001135.1_pt1 | contig 21956 bp, 20 predicted proteins | sample 8958721 | NCBI WGS metagenome assembly JAEAMF01 (sample SAMN16933255, study PRJNA681124) | bioreactor sludge metagenome | isolation source: anaerobic bioreactor treating anionic surfactant - SDBS | place: India: Bengaluru | collected 2019-02-28
TTGCTTTTTCATTTCTCCTCTGTCAATAACACAAATCTAAAGGTACTCCGTGGTTAAATTGTATTTTGACATAGCCTCGTGCAGGGGTGGGGTACATTAAAAGCTTGCAGTTTATAGCTTGCAACCTGAAACTTGCAACCTGAAACAAATTAAATAACTTTGCTATCGGTAATAATATTGCAATCAGGAATGATAAATATCCAAAAGCTGGTCTTTAATCCCTTCCAGGTCAATACGTTCGTAGTGTCGGATGAAAGCAGGCAGTGTGTTCTTATCGATGCAGCCTGTTACGGCGATGACGAGAACAGGATCCTGGAAGATCATATTCAAAAAGAAAAGCTGGTTCCTGTCAGGCTCATCTATACACACTGTCATACTGATCATATTCTGGGCAACACCTTTGTACAGGAACGTTATCACCTTGAGCCCGAGGTGCATCCGAAAGGGAAACTGTTCTGGGAAATGGCAAAAGAGTTCAGTTCCGTTTTTGGCTTAAGTTACGACGGATCGATGAAACCCACACGGTTCCTGGAGGAGGGGGATGAGGTCCGGTTCGGATCCTCTTCACTCAGGGTTCTGTATACTCCCGGACACGCTGATGGCAGCATCTGCCTGTGGAATGAAACGCAGCAATTCGTGATCGCCGGCGACGTGTTGTTCTACGGAAGCTTGGGCAGGGCCGATCTGCCTACGGGAAATTTCGAAGTGCTCAAGGACAGTATCCGGCAGAAGCTTTTCACCCTTCCCGATGAAACCGTCGTCTATCCGGGACATGGCCCCCAGACGACCATCGGATTCGAAAAAAGAAACAATCCCTTTGTCGCACTGGATTAGGATGACAGCAGACCGACGATGGCCTCCTCGCTGATCTCGTTCATGCACCGGAAATGTTTCCTGGGGCATGAAGGGTATCCGAGTTTACTGCAGGGCCTGCATCTGAGACCATGCACCTCCTGAATGGACGACAGGTGGGAGTATCCTTCCGGATAATAGGGGACCATTCCCAGTGAAGGAACGGTGTTCCCCCAAATGGAAACGATGCGTTTCCTGAAGGCTGCCGCGATGTGCATCAATCCGGTATCGTGGGTGACGACCACCCTGGCCTGTTCCAACAGGGAGGCTGACTGGTTGATGTTCTGCTGCCCGCAGGTATTGTAGATCAGCGTTCCTGCTTCCAGGGCAATGGTTTGCCCCCTGTCCCTGTCTCCCGGCCCGCCTAAAAGCACCACAGGTTGGTCCAGCATGCGGCAGAGTCGGATGATCTTTTCCGTGGGAAGGATCTTTGTCTGGTGCCTCGCACCGATAACGAAAGCAATATACCCTTCCTGGTGCGGTTTAGGCAAGGTATCCAGACTGATCCGATCGGCATCCGGGATAAAATGATCCAGACCCTGGCGATCATTGGTGACACGGAGTTTTCTCACTGCCCTGAAATACCGGTCAACCACATGCATTTTTGGCACCCGGTCGATCTTCCAGTGGACCAGCATCCACTTTTGGATGTTCTTCTTGGGAAAAGTGCCCGACGGCCGCAGCAAGGCTGCTCGTGTCATAAGGGAGCGCAGGTTGCGGTGAAGATCAACGATAAAATCATATTTTTCTTTTCGCAGCAACGGGATGACCTCTCCCAGGTTGTGTCTGATGGTGAAGATCTTTTGAATATGGGGATTCGCTTCAAGCAGAGGACGGTACTGCTCCTTGGTGAGGTAATGAATCTCCGCATCAGGTATCTGCCCGGTGACACAGCGGATCACAGGGGTTGTCAGCACAATATCCCCGATGGAGCTGAAGCGGATGATGAGGATCTTGGGCATAGGGATTCTTTGGGGGTAAAGGTAAGCATTTGTTGGTATTCATGGTTATTCGTTGTTATTCGTTGTTATTCGTTGTTATTTTTAATCACGCGAGGCACCGAAGGTGCCGAGCAAATAACCACAAATAACTAATTCCGTATCTTTGCTGCCGCTTATGGCCTTCATCGACACGCATACCCATCTCTACCTGCAGCATTTCGACAACGACAGGGAGCAGGTCGTCCATGCCGCATTGGACAGACAGGTAAGCATCATGCTCCTTCCCAATATCGACCGTCATTCAGTCGGCAGCCTGCACCTGATGTGCTCACAGTACCCCGGAATCTGCCTTCCCATGATGGGACTGCATCCTACATCGGTGAAAAGTGATTATGCAGATCAAATGGAGGTCATTGAAAAAAATATTGAAACTCAGCACTATGTCGCTGTCGGAGAAATAGGCCTGGATTTTTACTGGGACAGGACGTTTGCAAAAGAGCAGGAAGAGGTATTCCGGCGGCAGATCAACCTGTCGCTGGCTTATCGTCTTCCCGTGGTGATCCATTCACGGAATTCGGCCGATCGCATTATAGAGATCCTGAAGGAGTGGTGGCATGACCGGCTGACTGGAGTGTTCCATTGTTTCAGCGGTTCACCGGTACAGGCGCGGCAGGTCACCGGAATGGGCTTCTACCTGGGTATCGGGGGAGTATTGACCTTTCAGAGATCAGGCCTGGAGCAGGTGGTCAGGGAGACACCCCTGGAGCATTTGCTTCTCGAGACCGATGCACCTTTCCTGGCCCCTGTACCCTACCGGGGAAAAAGGAACGAAAGCGCCTATCTGCCCCTGATCGCTGCCAGGCTGGCGGACGTAAAAGGGATCACGGTTGAGGAAGTGGCTGAGATCACCACCGCCAATGCAAAAAGATTGTTCAAGTTAGACAGCTCCAATCATTAAAAAATTCTCTCCATGGTTTTTTCCAGATCGATCCTGCTCATCAACACCGGAGGCACCATCGGCATGGTGAAGGACGCGGCCACAGGAGCACTCCGGCCCGTTGATTTCGTTCACTTGTATGAACAGATCCCGGTATTGAAAAAGATGCCGGTCACGATCGACTCCTATACCTTCAATCCCCTGATCGACTCCTCGAACATGCATCCGGGCAACTGGATACGCGTAGCGGAGGTGATCGAGGAAAATTATGAAAAATACGATGGATTTGTGATCCTCCACGGGAGCGACACGATGGCCTATTCTGCTTCGGGACTGAGCTTCATCCTGGAGAACCTCAACAAACCCGTGGTGCTCACCGGTGCCCAGTTACCGCTGGGCAAGGTACGGTCCGACGGGAGGGAGAACCTGGTGACTTCCATCGAGATCGCATCTGCCTACGAGGAGGAGACGGCCGTTGTACCGGAAGTGGCCATTTGTTTTGAGAACCTGTTGCTGAGGGGCAACAGGACCCACAAGTACAATGCAGAACATTTCAATGCCTTTCATTCCTTCAACTACCCGGCGCTGGCCAACGTGGGCCTGCATATCAGGTATCATACAAATTACATCCAGAAGCCGAACTTCAAAGCCCTGAAGGTTCATAAGAAGCTGGACACCAACCTGGTCATCCTGAAATTATTCCCTGGCATGGCACGGCAGGCTGTGGAAGCGATCCTGAACATTCAGGGGCTGAAGGCAGTGGTACTGGAAACTTTCGGTACAGGGAATGCCCCAACCGACGAATGGCTGCTCTCGGGATTGAAAGCCGCCATCAACCGGGGAGTTATCGTTATGAACGTCACCCAATGCAACGGGGGATCGGTGCTGATGGGAAAATACCATACCAGTGTCGGATTGCAGCAGATCGGGGTGATCAGCGGGTACGACATCACCACCGAGTCAGCTGTGGCCAAGTTGATGTACCTGCTGGGAGAAGATCTGACCAGGGATGAAATGATGCTGCTCCTGCAGATACCCCTCAGGGGAGAGATGACCGTGGGAGATGAGGACAGGGGAAAGTAAGTCGGAAAATACAGATTTTTAGATACAAATTTTTATTTATTTTAATTTTTTGTATTTTAGCACCCCAATAATCGGAGAAGGGGGGTCAACCTTTTCCCGGACGGTAAGGAGAGGTGGCCGAGTGGTCTAAGGCGCACGCCTGGAGAGCGTGTATCCCTCAAAAGGGGATCAAGGGTTCGAATCCCTTTCTCTCCGCAAACTTGAGAATTTCGGATTTTTTTGATCATTAAAGAACAATAACTTCAAAAATTAATCTTCGGCTATGAAAAAACTAGTTGTATTTTTGACCATTGTCGGTTTGTTGACCCTTGGTTTTTCCTATGTGATGCAGGCGCAAACAACCACACCCGCTCAAACGGAAACCTCGCTTCAGGCACAACCCGCAGCATCCACTACCTGGCACCAGGCATTAAAGGAAAAATTCATCGAAGGGGGCCCAGGATTCATGTCGTTCATCCTTCTGTGCCTTGTCGCCGGCCTGGCAATCTGCTTTGAACGGGTCATTTACTTGAATCTTTCCACCACCAATACTCGGAAGCTATTGAACAGAATGGAGACAGTACTTGCCACAAAGGGAATCGATGGGGCAAAGGAAGTTTGCAAAACGACCCGAGGACCAGTTGCCAGCATTTTCTACCAGGGACTTGACAAAACGAATGAAGGGATGGATATGGTCGAGAAGTCGATCGTCGCTTATGGAAGTGTACTCGCAGGGCGTCTGGAAAAAGGGTTATCCTGGATCGCCCTTTTTATTGCAATTGCTCCCATGCTGGGCTTCCTCGGAACGGTCATCGGGATGGTTCAGGCCTTTGACGCCATTGAAGCTGCCGGTGATATTTCACCGACTGTTGTTGCCGGCGGGATCAAAGTCGCCCTTCTGACCACGGTCTTTGGTCTTATTGTGGCCATCATCCTGCAGGTCTTCTATAATTACTTCCTTGCCAAGATCGATGGACTGGTAGATGATATGGAAGACAGCTCGATCACTTTTATTGATATTCTGACCAAGCATCAACTTTCAAAAAAGTAAAAACCAATGGATAAGAAATTTATCAGGATTGCCTCAATAATATCTGTCGTACTGCTGGCCATAGGAGTCATTTTTACCCTTCTTACGGCTTTGTACGGTAAGGACTTTGATACCAACGCCGCGGTAAGGGACAGATTGCTGAATCCTTTCTTCGGGATCACGCTCGCTATTTTAATTGTCACTGCACTGGGCGCCATTCTGTTTCCCTTCTTCTCACTGGTAAAACAACCAAAGCAGCTAATCAGGGTACTGATCATCATCGCCGGTGTTGTGGTGGTGGCACTGATTGCTTACGCCCTGGCAGGCAATGAACTTTCTCCTGAAAGACTTCAAAAACTCAACACTACTGCCCAGGTATCGAAAATGGTGGGCGCCGGGTTGATTTTTACGTATATTATTGTCGCTGTCACCTTTGGCGCTTTAATTGTGACCAGTCTATTTAACATGTTAAAAAAATAAAACATACAACCCATGGCACGAAAAGGTCGCCCAATCCCTGAGGTTAATGCCAGTTCAACAGCTGATATCGCTTTCCTCCTGCTGTGTTTCTTCCTGATGGCCTCAAATATGAATACCGACTCGGGGATCTTCAGAAGACTGCCGCCACCGATGGATCCGACACAAAAACCACCGGAGATCAAAGAGCGGAATATCTTTACTATCCTCGTCAATAAAAATGACCGGTTACTAGTGGAGGGGAGAGAGGGCGATATCGGTACACTGAAAGACCAGGCAAAGGAATTTCTGTCAAATCCCAGTGACGATATCAATCTTCCCGAAAAACGCGTGGAATTTATTTCCGCTCTGGGAGATTATCCGATTTCCAAAGGAGTTATTTCCCTGAAAAATGACCGGGGGACATCCTATGAGATGTACATCAAGGTTCAGAATGAACTTACCAAGGCCATCAACGAGCTAAGGGATGAGCTCTCACGGGAACGCTTCGGGATCGCGTTCACTAACCTGAACGACACCACGTACATCAACGCCATTCAAAAGGCGGTACCTGTATCCATTTCTGAGGCAGAACCTGAAAACATTGGAGGAAAACAATAACATGGGAAGATTCACACCTGGCAAAAAGAAAGGACTACCCGCGATCAGCACAGCTTCCTTGCCAGATATTGTATTTCTGCTGCTGATCTTCTTCATGGTGACCACCACCATTCGTGAAGCCACGGTCAATGTGAGGATAGCTCCACCATCCGCATCCGAAGCTCAAAAACTGGAGAAAAAGGGGATGACGAGCTATATCTACATCGGACCTCCTATCAATGCAAGGCTTGGTACGGAATCCCGCATCCAGCTCAACGACCGTTTTGCCACCCTGGGAGATATCAGGGATTTTGTCATCGCTGAAAGAGAGGCCAGGGATGAGGTCGACCGACCATTTATCACCACCTCACTCAAGGTTGATAAATCCACCAGGATGGGCATTGTTACCGACGTGAAACAGGAACTGAGACAGATCGGGGCCTTCAAGATCAACTACTCATCAAGGAGAGAAGTAAAACATACCCGGTAAGGATCATTCTTTATCGCTTTCAAAAAAGGAGATGCTTTCGGGTAATCTCCTTTTTTTATTCTCACTGCGGTAAATCCAGATCATAACTCCGGCAAAAACAGACAATGAAAGCAAAATCAGCGACCACTCTCCGGTACTCCCAAATTCTTCCGGATTCGAAGAAATGGATTCCCTGTTGTAAAGGTACATGAGAACTACTGCCAGACCGTTGTTCAGAAAATGCGTGATGATGGGCACCCACAGCGAGCCGGTCCAGACAAAAAGATATCCCAGCACCACACCCAGGACCACCCGGGGCAGGAAACCGTAAAACTGCAGGTGCAGCGCACTGAATGCAATGGCCGAGATCCAGATGGCCAGGTGCTTGTTGTGCATCCATTCATCCAGCAACCGTACCCCGATACCCCTGAAGACAAGCTCCTCTCCCACTGCCGCCAGGATGCCGATCATGAATATGTTGATGAATAATCCCTTGATTGTGGTATCTCCCAGAAAAGCTTCCATGATCCGTTGCGCCTGCTCTTCAGAGGTACGCATCCATTCTTCCATGCCCGACAAAAATCCGGGCAAATGGATCTGCTCATTAACCAGCATCAGCCAGTTGATAAACGGCAGCAGGGCGATAAAGGCGGCGAATGCCAGGATCAATGAGGCACTCCGGGGGGGGACATCCAGTTTAAGGTAAGTAGCTATGTTCCTGCCCGCCAGGAAAGCAAAGATCACTGCCGGAAAAATGAACGTACCGAACTGGCTGACGATCTGTATGTATTTCTGAAGGGCTATGTTTTCCAGAATGGCATTCCCGGTCAAGTCCATCATCTGGCTGAGTACATCCGGACCAAAGATGGCATAGGCCAGCATCATGCCTAATAGAAGAGTGAACAGCAGGGTGGCTACCACGATCAGTCCGAAGAAGATGATCTTCAGGAAGGGGGAAAAGTTGCGCAGAAAAGGCTCCTTTAGCATGATGGATGCTTTGAGGGGGTAAAAGTAGTAAATTTGTGGGGAAAAGCTGCAAGCTGCAAGCTATAAATTGCAAATTACATACTTGAAGCTTGAGGCTTGTGGCTTGAAGCTTACGGCGTGTAGTCAGTAATTGGTAACCAATGATGCAAATCGGAAACATACAATTCGAATCCTTTCCCGTCATCCTGGCGCCAATGGAAGACATCACCGACCTATCGTTTCGACTGATATGCAAGGAGATGGGAGCGGACCTGATGTATACGGAATTCATCGCTTCGGAGGGATTGATCAGGGATGCCGCTCAAAGCAGGGCCAAACTGCATTTTCTACCCCGGGAGCGACCAATCGGTATCCAGATCTTCGGACATGACGTTGAATCGATGGTCACTGCCACCCGGATTGCTGAAGAAGCTGAACCGGACCTGATCGACCTCAATTTTGGATGCCCGGTACGCAAGGTAGTCAGCAAGGGAGGCGGAGCTGCCTTGTTGACGGATGTTCCCAGGATGGTGAGAATGACCGAAGCAGTCGTAAAGGCCACGCGATTGCCCGTCACAGCAAAAACGCGTCTGGGATGGGACAGGAATAATCAAAATATCACGAAGGTCGCCATGCGCCTTCAGGATGCTGGGATCAGGGCCATCACCATCCATGGCCGGACACGCGACCAGCTTTATGGCGGAAAAGCCGACTGGACGCTTATCGGTGAGGTTAAGGCCAATCCTGCGATCAATATACCCGTCATCGGTAACGGGGATGTGGTAAACCCGCAGATCGCCCTGGAAATGAAAGAACGGTACGGTGTCGACGGGATCATGATCGGACGCGCCACCATCGGCAATCCCTGGTTGTTCAAACGCGTGAAACACTTTCTGGCGACAGGCGAACTGCTTCCGGAACCTTCATTATCCGAACGGATTGAAATGGTAAAAAAACAGCTTGCCTATGCCATAGATTTAAAAGGAGAGCGGACAGCCCTGGTGGAGATGCGGAAATTTTATGCAGGTTATTTCAAAGGAATACCGAACTTCAAGGAATATAAAATGAGGCTCTTAATTGCTGCGAGTAAAAATGATATCATTAATTTATTGAATGAAGTTTCCTTGGCAAATGAACCAACCAGCTATAAGAGGATAGATAAAAATTCATTTTGACACAGCCTCATGGGGAGTGGGATCACATCATTATATAATCAGGAGATTGAAAGTATCTTCTCACAGATCAGCGCCGCCGAGCATGCCGAATAGCGCTTCCGAAGCTTATCCACTCCCTTGTAACTGACCACCGGCAGCGTCCACTCCAGGACGGCAAGAAGGTAGGGTTCCAGGTCTTTTTCAAAAAGGGTTACCACGTCGGCATAGTGTCGCAGCCGGCAAATCACCCGGTACGCTTTATACACGTTGGGATCATTACCCTGGTAACGGAAGGATGGCACCATCTCCATGGAATCAGGCTCTAGCAGTCCCTGTTCAAACCCGATCAGCTGACTGAGGTCATTCTCCGAGCTGATGCGGCTCATTTCGATCTTCAGGATGGGTTCCAGGCGTGCAAAGTCGGCCACCGCATTCCCGATCCCTGTTTCCGAAAAATCGATGATGTAGACATTCTCGATCTCATCGAGCAGGATGTTCTGCATGTTCAAATCGCGGTGCGTAATGCACCGGTACCACAGTTTTTTATAATCCCTCCGCTGTTCGAAGATGTTCTCCAGGAACCAGTAGGGATTGACAATCTCTCTCTTCATTTCAGGCAACCAGATATATTTCTCTTTTGAAGAGATCCCAAATTCCTCTTCGGCATCGCGACAAAGGTTCGGAAAGAACACCCTTCGCGGGTCATGATCCCGATAGGGGTGAATGACCTCGAGCCGGGGCTGTCCATACCAGGGTTTGAGGATATGCGTGAATATTTTATCGAACAGCGGTAAGAGCTCCTCAGCTGTCCGTTCCCGGTAATGGTTGGTCAGCCACCGGATGTGGCTGTCGGGACCGGTGATCCCGACGAAGCTGATGCACAATCCTTTCCATTCCTGAAAGGTGGAGGTTCCGAAGATGGTTGTACTGTTGTTCAGAATATATTTTTTGACATACTCATTATAATTGGCCTCTTCCCGGTCGATGATCATTTTTCCTGCGATCTTGAGCACGGATGGCAGTTGCCGGCGGCCATGCCAGTCAAAACTGTCAGCAAAGAAGGTGGAGGCAGAAAAGCCGCCATGAATGGGAGTAAGGATCAGTTTGCTGCTGCTGCGGTAAAGATCGCGTGCAATGAACTCCCACGCATCCGGGAACCAGAAATCATCCTTTTTCACGATCTGCAGGCGTTGCGAGGAGGCAGGGATGAGATCCCCGGGCAGATAGATCCATGCCCGGGCGCTGGTTATCCCCTCCAGATCATCCACAGCAACCAGATTGTGCAATGCATCCGGATCAAGTTCCGGGATTGAATCGTGATGGCTGTCTGTTTCAACCTCATGATCCCTCCCTGTAAAAGCGGCAATCGCCTGATAAGAGATATCATCCCCTTCGCTGTACCATTTTTTCGAAGTAAAATAATCAAGGATCTCCGGATCATCCTTATCGGCCATCGCTTTATGATGAACGGCCACCACACCGGCAAGCACTGACTCCGGCAGCCCGGGTGGAGAATGAACCGGCGATCCTGCGGTAAAAGTTGCTTTCAGGAGCACTCCCATTACGCTGGGAACCTGATGGGTCATCCTGGTAATGACCTTAAACAGATCATCCATAAGCGTGCTGAGCTTCATGTCCTGCTTTGCCCGGAGGATGATGTCGATGTCAGGATCACCTTTCATGCTCAGCGCATCCCATACATAGATCCCGTAACTGCCCTGCGGATCAGTGATCATGTAATCAAAGGGAAGTGTCCTGTCAAATGGGCAAAGACCAGTAAATGGTCCGAGGGTGAGCAAGTTGCCCCGCTGTGCATCGTCAGGTTCCGTTCCCTGGACAAAAGAACCCTCCCCAATAGCAAAACAGATCTCCTTCGAACTGACCAGGAACGGCCTGTCAGCAGGAGCATCCCATGTACCGGTACGGTACTGCTTGTTCCAGATAAGCATCTTACTGGCTGTCGGGGAGGTTAACCTGACCTGGTATGAACAGGTTTCCGTTTCCATTTGCTGACCCGTTTGCTTAGCCTTCGCGATCAGTTGCTGTGCTTTCTCCAGATCAACGGTGATCTTCAGATACCGTGACAGACCTGATATGTCGAGGACCTGTCTGACCAGGTCGGAAATGCCGGAGACATACAGCGCGCCCTTTGACGAACGGATGGCTTTTTCCAGTGTGAGGAGTGAGCGGACCCCTGCACTGGAAAGGAAGGTCACCCGGCTGAAATCCAGAATGACGTTCGTTTCCCCCAGTACCAATTTAGCTGTCTGTTCGTCAAAATCCACTGCTCCAAGGGCGTTGAACTGGCCATCAAGGGTAATGACCGTATTTTTTTCCTGTTGTTGTATCTGGATGGAAAGCATATGGTATAGGATTTTACTGACGATCAAATATACTTTATTGAGATGGAGGATTCAAATCGTTATATGTGTTTGCTAAACTTATCGATATGGTCAACGCATTTTTCCGGGGATTCATCGCCACGACCTCCCGCTCAAAAATTTGCCTTCCCAGCACTGAACGATCCCTACCGCCGGTATCCGCCGCCACCTCCTCCCATACGGGAGCCACTGCTCATTCTGGCTCCACCGCTGCCATAGCTGCCTGAGGCCGAACGCTGGTATGTACTGCGGTTATACGACTGCTGGGTTCCTCTCTGGCGCGCTTCGCTCTGACGGTCAAACTCCTGACGGTTGAAACTGCCGCTGGGGTCCTGAGCGGATGGTTGAGTGTCCGTTGTCCTGTTCTGCCGAGTAGAATGTACCGATTCCCAGTCTTTACCGTTGTTTTTCTCCCAGCTCCCCTTATTGTTTCTATACACTTCCCCTTTGTTATCGGTGTACACATTGTTTTTTTGTTCCGCTACGCGGCCAGTAGCCTTAACATCACGTGTACCAGGTTTCGTGGCAGGCTGGGTGGAAGGCCGTCCTGTTCCGGTGCGGTCACCAGTGGCTGGCCGGTTTGACATGGCAGGCTGCTGAGAGGGCCGGGCACTGCGGTCGGGACGGTCGGTATAGATATTCCGGTTGTTGTTGATAATGATCGTATTGCCGCCTCCGCGGTAGTATGGCACCGGCCTGGGTCCGTAAAATCCGTAATAGGGCGGGTAAAAGGGCGGGCGATAGATCGGAGGTCCCCACCAGCCATACGGATAGCCCATGGACCCACCGATGGTGAACGAAAACCATCCCATCGACATGGTGAATCCCATGCTCCATCCATACCATGGATTATAATTCATGCTGAATCCGTACGTCACCGGCCGAGGATAATAATACGGACCGTAGAACGGGGGATAATACCAGCCGGTGCCGTACACTACCGTCGGACCATAGACATAACACCCCGTGTATCCCGGCGTATAACCCACATAGACCACCTCCGGCTCGACATCATAGATGTATACATATTTCACATTGTAGGTCGGATCTTCGGGAGGTATTTTCTGGACCTCATCGGGGATTTCCGTTGCCACTTCCCACGGTCCCTCAGGACCTTTCCCAATGAACCACACGGCGTTGTCGCACACATAATAGATGTCCCTGTAAAGCAGGACGGTGCTGCCCGTGTTCATCCCCCTGGCCAGGTCGGTGCCCTTGATCTTTTCAAACTTCGGTTCTCCATCCCATTTCACCTCGCATTGAGCCGTTTTTCGGTCAACAGCTGCCGTCTGTGGGATCTGGGCATCCATGACCGCCTCCTTGGCGGCGTTGGTGCCTGCCACGCTGGCCAGCACGGCATCCTTTTCCGAGCCTTCAGGGATCCTGGCAAAATCCTGGGGCAGCTTATCCGATGCGACATAGGACCAGGACCCCGTCAGAGCAGGGGATGTATACCACCTGCCGGAGATCAGTATATAATACTGGTTTTTATCAATATCCATGAAAATATTGTTGTCGGTATTGGTCACATAGAGAAGCTGAGTGCCTTGGATCGGAGCATATTCAGGCTCACCGTCAGACTGGATGAGCTCTGCCGGCCTGGTCCGGACGACAATATCGGGCGGGGCCTTCTTACTGTCTGATTTTTTCCTGGTTGATTGTTGCTGCGTGGAGGAACCTGATGTTGACGTCTCCTTCTGCAAGGCATCCTGATATTTTAAAACACTGGCAGGAGGTTTTTGAATAACTGCCCACGCGGAGCTTACGGGATCCGATGATCTATACCACCTCTCTCCCCCGTAGAGGTAATAGTGCTTATCGCTCAGATCCTGCAGTACAAGGAACGGCGTATTGATTGCACGTTTCAGTCCGGCGTTCTCAATGTCTTTATACACTGGATCCCCGTCGAACAAAAGAAGGATGGAATTCTTCTTCACATAGATGATCTCCGGGGGATCGTTGTTTAAATTGGCGGCTGTGCTCAGGACCACATGACTCATGTCAAGGGTGGCCTTTAACTCATCCAGGGAGAATTCAAGAGTCCATTTGGCGGACTCTTCCTCCAGCAGATTTTTGAAGTTCTGTACCTTGACGGGATCAACCGTATCCATTCCGGGAAAACGTACATTCTGGATTATGACATTATAGATGGTGCATATACCTGACTCCCGGTCAGTACTGAATTTTGCATCCGTCCAGACAGCCCCGAAAACAGGGGTAGGTGTGGCTGGCGTCTTCAGGGAAACAGCTGCCCTGGAATACAGGTGATCATCAACCAGGGAATCCGGCTGGGGCTGGTATATGATCACAACTGCCTTGTCCGTTTTGATTTCTTTGGGCCAGTTCCCCGCCGCCATAAGAAGGAATGGCGTCAGGAGAATGGCAGTCAGAAACATCCTCCTATAAACAGGCAGATAGGATTTTAAGGTTTTCATAGTGGGGATTTAAAAATGGATACCTGCGGTAAAGGTATTAAATAAATACAATACTCATTGCGTCCTGGTCAAAGGGATCTGTTCCGGAGTGAAAGTTAAACGGTACCTCGATGATGATTGCCATAGCCCCGCAGTTACATACGAAGGATAGCTCAGCGGTCAGGTGTTTCTTTTTAGCCTAATACAAATCCAATAAGACCTGTGCTTATTCGTCCGGATAGAGCACTCCATCGTCAGTTGCCTCTGCTCCATTCTTCCGGTTGACCCGATAAAAAGTCCATATAATTGCCCGTATGTATCATGTAGGTCCTTGCTTCCGGATAAGCATTGAGAAATGTCAGAGATAATTTTAGTGTTAGCTTTTCCTTCCATTTAAACTCAAAAGCAGAGATCTGGCCATCCTTCTCTTCAATATAATCAATTTCCTGCTGCTGGCTGGTTCTCCAGAAATGTCGCTTTGATTCGATCTGAAGATTATTCAGTAATTTAAGCCGTTCACTGACCAGGAAATTCTCCCATAGTGCTCCTTTATCCGTTCTAAGGTCGATTTCTGTAAAATTGGCTAACAATGCGTTACGGATGCCATTATCATAGAAGTAGATCTTCCGTGATTTTTTGATCTCATTTCTTACATTTCTGCTAAACGACCTTAATCGAAAAACGACAAAGGACTTTTCAAGCAAATCTATATAACGACGAACCGTTAGTTGATCTATTCCCAGCGAATTGGCCAGTTCATGATAGGAAACCTCATTACCGACTTGTATCGCCAGTGCTTCCAGTAGGGATTCGATGATTTCAGGTTTGCGGATGTCCTGAAAGCTGAAAATATCTTTATATAAATAGCTCCCGGATAGACTGCTCAAATTTATCCTCTCGTTTCCTGGCTCATTGATCACTCCGGGATACATCCCATATAAAAGCCGTTGCTTCAGGAGCCTTTTTTCACTCACAATATCTGTATGATTGATCATTTCACCTGTTGAAAAAGGAAGTAAAAGTAACTCCACCTTCCTTCCTGTCAGGGGCTCATTGATCTCCCCTGTCAGTTCAAGTGATGATGATCCCGTTACAACCAGTTGGACATCTTTGATCTTATCATGAATGAGTTTAAGGGTAATGCCAATATTTTTCACCCGTTGGGCCTCGTCAACCATTACAATCCTGGCATCGCCAATTCTGTGTTTTAGCTGGGTTGAAGTAGCATCAGTCAATTCCTTTCGGATATCCGGTTCGTCACAATCCAGGATCAACACCTTATCCTGTATGTCCCTGGCCAACATTCCTAGTAACGTTGTTTTTCCTGACTGCCTGGGGCCAAAAATCATGATTGTTTTACCCTTGAAAAAGATTTCCCTGATGTTTTTGATAATAGCCCTCTGGATCATTACTGAATTATTTTTTGCAAAGATACATCAAGTAGATTATATTCTGAAAATATTATAATAAATTTCGATTATGTTCTAAAAAATCGCGTCGTAGTGTGTCCCTGATACGTTCTTAAATAAAAAAAGAGGATGACTTATAACTCTTTATTTAACCACAAAGGCGCACCAAGTACGTCACAATGGCGCTCCGTGTTCTCCGTGGTTAAATTGTATTTTGACACAGCCTCGGCGGGGGTGGGGTCACATCAATAAACAAAATAAAGATACCGTTGTTAATAATGGTATGAGTCAAAACGTGAGAACCATGAGAATACGATGAACCATTGAAAAATGATTACTTTTACATTCTGACAGGAATCCCTGCAGGAAAGTTTACAATAACACAATGAAAATAATCCGAACACTATGAAACGCAAAGCAACAGCCATTTGGCAGGGTAACGGGATGGAGGGAAAAGGAATCCTCACCTCCGTCAGCGGAGTGCTCAATGAAACTCCGTATTCATTCGTTACACGGTTCAAGAACGAAGATGGTATTGCCGGAACCAACCCGGAAGAGCTCATTGCTGCTGCCCACAGCGGTTGTTTCGCCATGGCTCTGAGCTTCGGGCTGACCGACGCAGGATTCACTCCAACAGAACTAAGGGTGACAGCTGCCGTGAACATCGAACATGTGACCGATCATTTTGAGATCACAGGGATCCATCTTGACCTCACGGGGAAGGTTCCGGGGATCACGGAAGAAAAATTCCTCGAACTGGCCGGTGCTGCCAAAGCCGGCTGCCCGGTTTCACGGGCCCTGAAGGCTGTGGAGATCACGCTGACGGCAAAGCTTATATAGGCCAATCCAACTTTGCGGCGTAAAGATGAGCAAAAGGTATAACAACCTGCATCTGCAGTACAAGATCTGGCTCGAATCCGACGATGGAACAGGAGTCCTGGGCGATGGCAAGTGGCAGATCCTGAAAGCCATCAAATCAGAGGGATCGCTGATGGCCGCATGCGAAAAACTGGGCATTACCTACCGTAGGACATGGAACGACCTGAAAAAGATCGAACAGATGCTCGGTTTCCGGATCATCCAGAAAACACGCGGAGGAAAGGAAGGAGGCAAAACGGTCCTTTCAGAAGAAGGTCTTCGGCTGGTGGGAGCATTCGATCATTTTCACGAAAAAATCGATGGTCTCATCCAGGAAAATTTCCGAAGCATGCTGGATGAACTTAGAAGCTGACCGGAGTGCCAGCGCCATGTAGTTATTCAGTTTTATCTTCTCTTTTTCGATTCATTTCAAAAACTTTTTCTATTTTTGCCAGCGATATGTCAGTTGGATCATATCGGTATGAACAAATCCTTTAAAACAAAAACGTATGAAAAAATTCCATTACCTGCTGTTTGCAGTGCTTGCCGGGCTATTCGTTTTCCAGGCATGCGAAAAAGATGAAGATGAAACTCCGGAGAAAAAGGTGGTAAATATTGGGGCGCAGGCTAATGCTACCACGGGAGGTTTTTATTCGGTTTCCGAGAATAAAGTGTACACCCTGGATAACGCATTCAACAACCAGAGTGTCATTGATATCTTTTGTTTCTACGAGGCCAAGAAAGCTGCCAATAACATTGCCGTGGCTTCACCAGGAACCGGTATTGACGGGATTTTCTCCGGTTCAAAGGCTCCAGAGAACTGGACTGTCCAGAACACGACGTTTTTCTGCGCAACGACCCTGACAGTAGCCCAGTTCGACGCACTGGAAGAAACCGACGAGCTGATCGTGACCTCCTTTGTCGAAGACAATGCGTACCGAAAGGCAAAGGATCTTAAAGTCAATGATATATACTCATTCAAGACCGAGAGTGAGGCATATGGCCTTTTCAAGGTTACCCAGGTGGTTCAGGGATCAACCGGATCCGTGACCTTTGAGGTCAAGGTCAAGAAATAAGATCGGTGAAGCAGTTAAGCGTTTTATTTTTTTCCATGAAAACATTCAAAGGGCTTGCCAGCCTTTTCCTGGTTTTATTTCTGACGGCAGGTTGTGGGGATGAAGAAAGCACAGATTCGTTTCCGTTCATTCTGTTCAAACAGGGAAGTCAGTATACTGCCGATGGCGCCCGAGTGCCTGCCGGGGGCCAGTTGAGCTTCGGTATTTCCGCAGTGGGAGGTGGAGCGACCATTACCGATCTGCGTATCAAACGCATCACCGGCAACCAGGTGGTGATCGAGCTTGACAGGGGCATGTACGTCGAATCCGGAGGGCTCGACACTACCTTTACATTTATCAGGGGACAGGCGGATGAAGAGCTCTGGAATTTCTTCATTATGAATGAAAACCGGGATACAGCATCGGTGTATAGAACGGTTCTGAAGGGAGAAGGATCAGCATACGGTCCCATCTGGCACTACCCCTCGGTAACGATCGGTTTACAGGACAATCAACAGTTTGATCATTACCTGGACCTGGACGAAGGGAATACGTTCTCCGCCGGGAGCATTACAGGAAATGAGCAGCTGGTCGACCTGGTGGCGTTTTTTTATTACTCCTCCGGGAAATCCTCCCCTACGCTCACCTGCTCGGGCTATACCTCAGCGATAACCTATTATCCGGAGTTCTCGGGCTGGCCCGTTCGCAACTCTACCCTGTATGATTACAAGGCAGTCGATAATGACCTGATCACGGCGGAGCAATTTGATTCTGCCACAAACGACAGCCTCCTGGTGGCAGGTTACGATCCGCAGAATGTCAGCGGGAACTGTAAATTCTGCTACACAGGAAAGATCGTACCATTTAAAACGCAACAGGGAAAATTCGGTATGATCAAGGTGATCAGGGCCGACGAGATCGAAACAGGATCTCTGGAAATCGAGGTGAAAATACAGCAATGATTATGTTATCAACGTTTTATAATCCCAAACGGGCATGGATGGCAACGAGGACGCTCAGCCTGTATATCCTTTTCTTCCTGTTCAGCAATACCCTTTTCCCGCAGCCACTCCTTACCGGCATGATCATCGATGCTTCCACGCGCAAACCCATTGCGGGAGCCAACCTGTTTCTGGATACAGGTGCCGGAACATCGAGCGATGTCCATGGATATTACCGGCTGGTACTGCCGGGCGACGGAATGTTCCGCCTGGAGGTCAGCTGCGTCGGTTATGAAAAGATCTCCGCTAACATCACGGTGACCGGTGGAACGGACATGACGAAGGATTTTGAAATGAAACCTTCTGACATTGACCTGGATGAGGTGGTAATCTCCGCTACACGAACCGAAAATCAGGTCAGGGATGTTCCTCAAAGGATCAACCTGATGAACTCCAGGAAGATGCAGGCACTGCCAGCCCAGACCGTTGACGATTACCTGAATGTTCTGCCCGGTGTGATCGTGGGGAAGACCTTCGGTATCTTTTCTTCCAAATCAACCGTGACCATGCGGGGCCTCGACGGGAAGGAACAGGGACGGGTGCTTGTCATGTTGGACGGCACTCCCGTCAACAAGGCCGATGGTGGTTCAGTGAACTGGAACCTGATCAACCCCGGAGAGGTGGAAAAGATCGAAGTAGTGAAGGGACCGGGCTCATCACTCTGGGGAGGCAATGCCATGGGGGGAACCGTCAACATCGTTACACGCAAACCCGTGAAGCCTTTTGCTGGTTATGCCGGCATGAAATACGGCACGTACAATACGATCGGGGGCCAGTTTTCATTGTCGGGAAGGACATCCGATACGGTGAGCAAAGGATTTTACTGGGGACTCAACGGTGACTACCTCCAGAGCGACGGATATATCACCCAGTCCGAAGCTGATCAGGCCGCCAACCCTTACATTGTCAAATCCAACATGAAACAGGGGATCGGGGGTGCCACCCTGGGTTACGACTTCAAAGGCAACTATTCCGTACGACTGGATGCAGTCTATTTCAACGACCGCCAGGGTACCGGAGAAAAAGTCTATCAGCCTGAGGGCAACACGACGGATCACGACACCTATCACGTCAGAGCAATGTTTCATGGAGGGCAAGGGAAGACCAGCTGGGATGTGAACCTTTTTTACCTTGACGAGGACTACAAAAAGGTGAATGAGTATATGAAAGATGACTACACCTTTTATAAAGTGCTTTCCAGGAGGCTTGATGCAGGCGGGTATCTTTCGTTTACCTATCACCAGGGAAAACATCATGTGCTTACAGGCGGGGTTAACCTGAAACAGGGCAGCGTGGATGCAAAGGATGTCTATTATACATCCACGGATATTGTGTACAACAGTGGAAAAATGAATACCCTGGGAGTCTTCGCCCAGGATGAGGTCATCTTCCTGAACGAGCGCATGCGGCTGATTGGCGGGCTGCGGTACGATTATGCCCGTTACTTCGACGGGGGATTCAGCATTGAAACGCCTTCGGGCGAAACAGCCTACATGCTTCACTACCAGGATGACGATATGCAGGAAGACACCTGGGGTGCACTGAGTCCCAAATTAGCGCTGCAGTACCTGCTGACCAATGAGAACAGGATCTACATCAGCTACGCCAGGGGCTTCAGACCATCCGTGCTGGATGACCTCTGCCGGTCGGGCAGGATACGCGGGGGATTTAAGGTAGCGAACACAAACCTGCAGCCGGAATACCTCGACAACATTGAAGCCGGAGGCGACGCTTTGCTTTTCAAGAAACTGCATGCCTCTGCCACGGTGTTTTATTCCAGGGGAAAGGATTTCATCTATTACGTGAATGCAGGTGATTCGATCGACATGGGCTACGGTCCGCGGCCGATCATGGTGCCTACCAACATTGCAGGAGTGGAGATCTATGGTGCAGAAGCCGAACTGAATTGGAGCCTGACGCCCTCCATCACATTCACAGCAAACTATGCCTGGTCCCACTCTAGGATAACTGAGTATGAGATGGACTATCCGGATGAACAGACGGATATCAGTGGCAATTCACTTGTGGATGTGCCGGCTCACATGGCTGTCATCATGGCTGCCTGGAGAAACCGGTACCTGAATATCGCACTGCAGGGAAAATATACGGGCAAACGCTGGGTCAATGACCTCAACCAGTACGATGAGATCGTAGGCGCCGCACAATATCCTGATTACTTCACCCTGGATGCCAGGGTGTGGAGGGAACTCGGGATCGTTTATACCGCGGTGAATGCACAGAACCTTTTCGATTCCGAATATTACGACAGCAAGGGAGCCGTCTGCCCGGGGATCTTTGTCACCATCGAAGCAGGGATCAGGTTTTAAAATACCGGTTACCTGTTAAACGAATCCTGTCGGAGTGAATGCTGTTACTCAATGATCAGTGATCAATGTTCAGTGATCAGTGATCAATGCTCAATGATCAGTGTTAATTGTTAATTGCTGATTGCTCATTGCTAATTGTATACGACAGGCATCAGCTATTGTGGAATCCCAACCTCCACATGTTGAACCGTTCCCTCGATCCGTTGCCGTTTCACTTCCACAGTGCTGCCCTTTTGTATGGTGTAGGTCGTGGTATTTCTAACGAAAAACTGGCAGTTGCTGGCATCCACAAAGGAACATTCCTCCGTGGGCCGGAGTAGACAGGGGCTTTCAAGCCGGTCTCCAACATGATACGGCTTGGTCGGGCAGATGATGCCCATGGTGCCTTCCGCATTTTCTACTTTTTGCGAAAAAGGATTGAAAATGATCAGCGCGGCAGCGATTAAAACTGCTGCTGCCAAAACGATCCAGACGATTTTGTTCCGTTTCATGCAAAGTAAGATTGAATAAAAGATTTCTGAATGAATCTGCTAAGATATAAAAAGAAGGGGACAATGTTAACTGTAAACTGCAAACTGCAAATTATCGACAGTGAACCTTCGCCACACCCTAAAGTTTCCCGAGTCAGAGTATGGTATGCTTTCCTGAATGATCAGGTCACAAAATCCAGATAGTTTTCTCTGCTGATGACCTCGTATGTGGCTTCAGGATAGGATTCAAGCCATAAGGCTGGCTTCTTTGCGGTGCCTGTGGACCACTTGAATTCATATCCAAACAACTTTCCCTCACGCTCCTCGACAAAATCAACCTTTTTTTTGCTCCATGACCTCCAGAAGAAATTATTGGCATAAATAGGTTGATATGACTGTTTTTTAAGCCTCTCCATAACCAAGAAGTTTTCCCATAACTGACCGCTATCGTTCCTGGTTTCCAGGGGGTTAAAGTTGGCTATGACTGCATTCCTGATACCTGAGTCATAAAAATAAAATTTAGGTTTTTTGGATATCTCTTTCCTGAGATTACCACTATATCCTCTTAATGTAAAGATGATGAACGCTTTCTCTAAAAGCTCCAGGTATCTTTTTACCGTCTTGTTATCTATACCAAGGTTCATCGACAATTCATTCACCGATACCTCGTTGCCGATTTGAAAAGCGATCAAGCGTAATAAATCCAGTAAAAGCTGAGGACTTTTAATCCTTTCAAAGGCGAAAATATCTTTGAACAGGTAGGATCCTGCAATTTCATTCAAGATACTTCTTTTTGCCATGGCAGATTCTGCAGTGACTACTGCAGGATAACTTCCATAGACTAAAAATTCAGGTAGTCTTTCCCGCAGTTCATAATGATTATTATGATGAAGAAGTTCCATCTGGGCTAGTGGATAAAGCAGCAACGTGGTTTTTCTTCCTGTCAGTGGCTCACCTGTTTGACCAGCCAGTTCAAAGGAAGACGAACCGGTCGCTATCACATGGAAATTGGGTATATTATCCACCATGAGTTTCATGGCGATCCCGATGTTGGGGATCTTTTGGGCTTCATCAATGGCCAATAGCTCGTACCCTTCGCAAAATGATCTGATCTCACGCAGGGATTGCGAAGCCAGAGGTTTGTGAACCATGATATCGTCACCTGTGACAATTTTCGTCTTTAGGGAAGTTGTCAAAAGGTAGTCATTCATCAGGGTAGTCTTCCCTGTCTGACGCGGACCGAGGATCATCAGTACTTTATTTGGTTTCAGAAAAAATTCAAGATCCTGGAATTGCCGGAAGATTTTCATGAATGAATTTTTTATAAAAGTACATTTTATGGAACTAATATCCAAAAAATTTAAAGATTATTTGGAATCAATATCTAAAAAGTTTAAAATGAATCCCGGGACAATCCGATAGAAATCGGGACTGGACCTTGACTCCGGGGCAAGCATTGGGGAATTTACCCGGAATGACCCCTCCCCTTAGGGGTGGTGTCAAAATGAATGTTTTTATCAAACCACGGAGATCCTTTAGATTTGTGTTATTGACAGAGGAGAAATGAAAAAGCA